>Ga0228671_1000512_pt1 | contig 11927 bp, 12 predicted proteins | sample 89DmetaG_FD_183013 | JGI IMG/M metagenome (GOLD analysis project Ga0228671, IMG submission 183013) | Seawater microbial communities from Monterey Bay, California, United States - 89D | ecosystem: Environmental > Aquatic > Marine > Coastal | place: USA: California | collected 2016-11-05 | reverse complement strand
AATTTCTCTTTCTATATGGGCACTTCAAATACAAATATAGATGAAATTAAATCAATAGATCCCAGTGAAGTCTGCGGAATAAAGATTTTTATGGGCTCTTCAACAGGCAACCTTCATGTTGATAGTGAAGATGCTTTAAACGATCTATTTAAAGAGTCTCCAGTGATTATAACTACTCATTGTGAGGATGATCCAATAATCAAATCGTTGGAGCAGGAGTTTTTAGCTAAATACGGAGAAAAAATTCCTGTAGAAATGCATTCAGAAATAAGATCTAGAGAAGCTTGTTTAAAATCTTCAAAGAAAGCAATTGAGTTAGCAAAAAAACACGATGCTAATTTACATATACTTCATCTAACGACTAAAGAAGAAATTGAATTATTTTCTAATAAACCAATAAACGAGAAGACGATCACTGCCGAAGTTTGCATTCCTCATTTATATTTTTCGAGAGAAGATTACGCAACTAAAGGAACTTTAATTAAGTGTAATCCATCTATAAAAGAAACATCAGATCGAGACGCTTTGAGAAAGGGATTATTAGAAGGTTACATTGATTATGTTGCGACTGATCATGCTCCGCACCAATTGGAGGGCAAATCGAATGATTATATGGATTGTCCTTCCGGTATTCCAAGCGTACAACACACACTCCTCGTTCTCTTGGAACTTGTTAGAGAAGGGGTTTATTCTTTGAGTGATGTTCCTTATTACCTCTCACATAAGGTAGCAGATAGATTCAAGATTATAGATAGAGGTTATATTAGGGAAGGGTATTGGGCTGATTGTGTTCTTGTAGATCTAGAGCATAAATATACAGTTACAAAAGAAAATACATCTTATTTTTGTGGCTGGTCTCCATTTGAAGGTGATACTTTTAACTCAAAAGTTATCAGCACTTTTGTAAATGGGAGACATGCTTATAATGAAGGTAAAATTTTAGAAAATAATTTAGGTATTCAATTAGAATTTGATAGATAGATATGGATCAAGATATAAAATTACACGACAGCAACAAAAGTTTTTCTTGGTCCCTTCCAGAGGGACCTTATAATTTTTTTTCAGACGAGGACATACTATCATTTAATGAAAAAGGTTATGTGGTTCTTGAAAATGCATTCTCTCCTTCAGAAGTTAACCAAGTTATAGATCAGATTGACCCTTATGAATTTAATGTTACTGAAGCTTTAAAGGGACTAGATGGAGGAAAATTCTTTATCTCGAGAGCACAAGAAATAACATTTACTACTCACCTAGTAACTCAATCTCAAGAACTAAAGGAATTTAGTCAGCATAAAGTTTTTTCTGATGTTTGCAGGGATCTAATAGGACCAAATGTAAGGCTTTACTGGGACCAGGCTGTATATAAGAAACCAGGAACAAAAGATGAATTCCCTTGGCACCAAGACAATGGTTACACTTTTATAGAACCTCAGGCTTATTTAACTTGCTGGGTCGCCCTCACGGATACCGATGAAACCAATGGATGTCCTTGGGTTATGCCCGGCTTGCACAAACGAGGTACTTTGTATCATGAGCCTACAGATTTAGGACACAAGATTCCTTTAGATTCTTCTGAATCTATTTGCTTACCATTAAAAGCAGGAAGTATTGCTATTTTTTCATCTTTGACACCACACAGAACTGGCCCAAACTTATCTAATAATATTAGAAAATCTTATATCCTTCAGTATGCTCCAGAAGGATCAAAAAGACTCATATCTCAATCATTAACGGAAGAGGTTAATGATGAGTCCAGACAATTCCTTATCTTAAAAGATGGTCAAGAAGTTAATTAAGATACAAAACCTGTTAACCTCTCATAAGCTTCCACAAAGTCTTCTTTAAAATCCTGTACAACATCGCTTGCAGAGATACTTTGATTCATAAGCCCAACACCTTGACCTACCCAGTAAGTAGCTAAATCTTTAGCTCCGTCATGTCCGCTTTCAGCTAATTTATTTACTTTTTGTAAAGCTGGCTCAGCCACCATTGGCTGCAAAGGCATCGGCAAAGGATCAGGTGCATTTTCAGATTCCCAAGCATCAGTCCATGGGGAAATTAATTGTCTAGAATGTTTACCTGTTCTGCTTCTTGATCTTGTTGTTTGACTAGAGTTTGCTGCAACCATTTTTTCTTTAATTACAGAAGGTACTTCTGACTCAACAGTTGTTAACCACACTGATCCACACCAAGCTCCAGATGCTCCCATTGACATTGCTGCCGCCATTTGTTTTCCAGTCACAATCCCTCCTGCTGCAAGAATAGGTGTATCGCCATAAGGCTGGATAGCTTCATAAACTTCAGGAATTAAGACCATAGTTGAAACACTTCCACAATGACCACCGGCTTCTGTTCCTGAAACTACCAAAATATCAACACCAGCTTTAACTTGATTAATTGCATGTTGAGCAGTTCCAAGTAAGGCAGCAACTTTCACATCATTTTGTTTTCCCATCTCCAACATCCAATCTGGTGGAACACCAAGTGCATTTGCAATCAACTTAATTGGGTGATTGAAGGCTACATCTAAAAGAGCTCTAGCTCCATCAGATTTTGTATTAGCAGCAAAACTTGAGCCCGCGGTATCGATAGTTCTAAGTTCGCTAGCCTCAATATCATGATTTTCAAGAACATCTGCTCTAAAATCAGCATATTCTTGAGGAATCATAGCTTTTAGTTTATCGGCATCAAACTTTTCACTTTGATCAACCATTTTATTTGGAATAAGGACATCCACGCCATAAGGCATGCCATCTATATGGTCATCTATCCATTTTAATTCTTGTTCAAGTTGTTCTGGGGACATCCCAACGGCACCTAAGACACCACAGCCACCAGCCTTAGATACAGCAACTACAACATCTCTACAGTGTGTAAATGCTACTAGTGGAAATTCTATTTCAAGAAGTTCGCATATTTTTGAGTTCATATTTTTCCTCGTATTTTTAATAATTTAATAAATTGTTCCTAAGTAATTAGCTAAAATAATTTGGGCCACAACGACAATTCCAATTATTACAGCAAAAATTAACATGTACCTAGATAGCTTTTTATCCTCTTCCATTTTTTCCTCCCATTAAAAAGGTTATTATTCACTTAATTCACATGAAACGTCAAAGAAAATTATCTAATGAGGCTTGGAGATGGGCTTTTTATGATTGGGCAAATTCTGCATTTGCCACAACAATCATGGCTGGGTTTTTCCCCATCTTTTTTAAATCCTACTGGGCTAATGATCTGACAGATGCTGAAAGCACTTTTGTTATTGGATCTGCTAATTCAATCGTAGGACTTCTTATCGCAATTAGCGCACCTATAATGGGTGCTTTTGCTGATGCAGGAAATTCTAAAAAAAAGTTGCTACTAATTTTTGCCATTTTAGGAATTACTTCAACTGGTTACCTATTTTTTATTCCTGAAAGTTCATGGAAATTTGCAATTACATTTTATGCAATAGGAGTTATAGGGTTCTCTGGAGGAAATATATTTTACGATTCTTTGTTGGTTTCTGTAGCAAATGATAATGAAAGAAATAGAGTCTCTTCACTTGGATTCTCTCTTGGGTATCTGGGAGGAGGGTTATTATTTTTAATTAATGTCTTGATGTTTTCTTTTCCAGCTTATTTTGGTTTGAATTCTCAAGTAGAAGCTATTTTATGGTCCTTCTTAAGCGTTTCTTTATGGTGGGCAATTTTTACTGTCCCCTTAATAACGGGAGTACAAGAGCCAGGCCACTCCAAAAAAAATGAAACTTTTATGGTTACGGCGAAAGCGGCATTTAGAAGTCTTTATGAAACTGCAAAGACTATTCGTCAATACAAAAGTGCTGTAATCTTTTTAATTGCCTATTTTTTATATATGGATGGAGTGGATACCATTATCAGAATGGCTACATCTTATGGAGCTGACATCGGAATATCTGCTCAGTCAATGATTAGTGCTTTGTTGTTAACCCAATTCATAGGATTTCCTGCAACTTTAATTTTTGGTCGATATTCAGATAGGTTTGGTCATAAACAGACTCTGTCTTTTGCAATATTTATATATATAGGTGTTGTGATTTTTGGATCTCAAATGGATAGTGCAACTGAATTTTTTATCATGGCTTCTGTTATTGGATTAGTACAAGGTGGTGTCCAAGCTATTAGCAGGTCCTACTTCAGCAGTTTGATACCAGAGGATAAAGCAGCTGAATTTTTTGGGTTTTATAATTTTATAGGTAAATCGTCAGTTTTTATTGGACCATTTATGGTTTCAGGAATAGCTCTTTTAACCAACAGTCCAGGTTTAGGAATTCTAAGCCTCTTGCTTTTATTTATTCCAGGATTGATTTTGTTAAGACGCGTCCCCGACTAAAATAAACCTCTGGCAATAAGGGCCTTTTTAAGGACGCTCGGTTTATCAGTCATTAACCCATCAACCCCTAAGTCAATTAACTCATTCATTGTTCCCTGATCGTCTATTGTCCAAACGTGTACTAATTTATTTAAATTTTTAGCAGTTTTTATAAATTTTTCCGTTACAACAGGAACACCCCATTGGGAAACAGGAACTTGAGCACAATGCCCTGGAGTATTGACTGCTGGAAGACCTAAAGACTTACACATCAATTTAAAAATTTCCATTTGTCCAGAAGAAGTACATGCTGCAGGACCTGCAATTTTTCTTATTCTTTCGAGCCTTGATGAGGAAAAAGAAGCAAGACAGACTCTATTTAAGGCTGTCATGTTGTTTATGATCTTGATGGTTTCTTCTAGAGCGTCTTCTGTCTTGATATCTATATTAAAGCGCAACTCAGGAAAGAGATCTAAAGTCTCGGAGAGCAGAGGTATCTTTCCCCCTTGTAACAAGTCGACAGATCTTATTTCTTCTAAAGTCAATTCATTAACTTTTTTATTTAGTCCCGCCAATCTTCTTAAATTTGAATCATGAAAAATAACAACTTTTCCATCTTTTGTGGCCTGAACATCAGTTTCAATATAAACAAAGCCCAGGTCAGAAGAGTACTTGAAGGCTTCTAGGGTATTCTCAGTTTCAACTTCATCACCACCCCTGTGAACAAAGCCATAAAAGTTATAATCTTGAAAAAATGGATGCATAGATAATTTTTTATTGATCTATACTATAAGACAAGGAGTCGCCTTATGGAGAAACTTTTTTTTGGAATATTAATTGTCATTTTACTTTTGGCTATTCCGTATTTCTATAAAATTTACAGCCTTAAAAAAATTACTGAAGAAGACTTGCCTGATAGTGGCAGTTGGGTAAATCTATCAAGAGGAAACATTTATTTTCAATGGCACATACCTGAAGTTAGCGAACCCTTGAAAGGAACGATAGTTTTAGTGCATGGTTTTTCAACTCCTAGTTTTGTATGGGGTGGCTTATTGGATAATTTTCTTAATGCTGGATATAAAGTTCTCGTCTATGATCATTACGGAAGAGGGTACTCTGAAAGGCCCAACATTCAATACGATAAGGAACTTTATCTTGAAACACTTCGAGAGTTGATTGTTTCTCAAGATCTTCAAGAATCGGTACATTTAGTTGGTTATTCTATGGGAGGACCAATAGTTGGTCTTTACGCTGATCAGTATCCTGAATCTACAAAGAGCACAACATTAATAGCACCTGCTGGATTTAGCACATCCATCCCAAATATGAAGTCTTGGACCACAATGCCCTTGATAGGCGATTGGTTTTGGAGAGTCTTTAGTGATCGTTTATATGGTATTGGAAACATGTCAGAAACCCAATCTAGCTCTGATCCTCTTTCTATTAATGAAGATCAATTCTTACCTTTATTCCAAAAGCAACTTCAATTTCGGGGTTTTAATGAATCTCTTCTATCAACGGTAAGAAATTTTAATCTCTTTGATGTGAGAGAGATGTATTTAAGTTTATCTTCTAAGAAAATACCTATACTAGCTTTGTGGGGTAAAAAAGACGGTGTTGTTCCTTATTCAGGTTCCAAGGAGTACAAAAGTATTTTTTCTGAAGGAAATTTTATATCTCTAGAAGAGGGCACTCATGATATTACCTACAGACAACCAACTATAGTTGGTAAAGAGATAATAAAATTCATTGACTCAGTATAGTTCATATGGATTTTAGTGATATTAGTTCTTATTCTGATAAACAAGTCGCGCAGAAGATTCAAGAGCTAGAAGATAATGTTAATTTCCATCAATATATTTCTAATCTAATCTTTCCTGTAGCAAGTAAATTTTTTCCAAAATTTATTAACTCACATGTGAAAAAAAATTTTAATCAGCAATTCTCTTCCTGTGATTCCATTGAGTCGTTTCAAGACGCTATGGCTCCATTAGTTTCAAAGATGATAGAAAACACCACGGATGGTTTTTCATATAGTGGTTTAGAAAACCTGTCCGATAAACCTACTTTATTTATAGGCAATCATAGAGATATTTCTCTAGATGCGGCATTTCTTAATTATCTTCTTTACAAAAATAATATGAAAACAGTCAGGATTGCTATTGGAGATAATCTTCTTGATGGCAGTTTTGCAGAAAGTCTTATGAGGCTGAATAAAAGTTTTATAGTTCACAGAGAGATTAAAGGGGTGAAGGAAACTTTAAGAAAACTTACTAAACTCTCTTCCTACATAAACTTTTCTTTAACTGAAGAAAATGAAAGTATATGGATTGCTCAAAGAGAAGGAAGGGCAAACGATGGTAATGATTTTACCGATGAAGGGGTTCTGAAAATGCTTTATCTCAATCAAAGAAAAGAAATTTCTCTGTGTGATTGGGTTGAGAGTATTAATTTAACACCCATTTCAATTTCTTACGAATATGACCCTCTAGATTTAATCAAGGCCAAAGGATGGAGGGATAGAGAAAGCTTAACACAGGAAGAAATAAGCAGCAGCGATCTAAATGAAATGACAACTGGAATATTTGGTTATAAAGGCAAAGTTCACTTACATATCTGCAAACCAGTTTCTTTTAGAGAAAATGATATTAGAAATTTAGCTAAAGTTATTGAGAAAGAAATTATAGAAAATTATAAAGTTTGGCCTATTTCGTACGCTGCAATTTCATTATTACCTGATCTTAAATTCAGATCATCATCTATTGAAAAAGGTATAGAATTAAAAAAAGAATCTATGTATTTCAAGAAAAGGTTCAAATCTGTTGATTCAGAAATAGTGCATGAATGCTTGATGACTTATGCACGACCCTTAATCAATAAAGAAAAGGCCAGACTTTCGACTGGCCCTTAATGTACCTTAAATGGGGAGTTTAAGATACCGTACTTAACGGGGAGTTAAGAACTACATGGAAAAAGTAATGACAAAAGTATCTTCATCAGCTAAACCGCTAGAAGCTTCTGCGCTGAAATCGTTCCACGAAAGTGACACACCAAGACCAGCTACTGACATAGGTAAGTCGTAACTAATAATCGTGTATTCGCCGTACTCGTCGTAATCACCATATGTAACTCCGAGACCAGTTTCGCCTAGCGCAATTGAAAATTCGGTATTATCTGGTGCAGAATCTTGACCTGATGAGTATGTAAGACCGAAATAGCTGTATCCTAAACCGAGATATATTTCTTCAAAATCTAGAGAATCTTCTCCAGGGTATGTAAAAGCTAGATAGCCTATATCATAGCTTAGTCCATTTTCTAGTTCATTTGCGTAACCGGCATACCAGTCCAACTCTAGAGCAGCCCCATCTCCGAACTCAACATTAGATGCCCAAGTACCGAAATATAGACCACTTTCACCGGCTATATCAAATCCACCAGAAATAGCTGGTTCTTCAGATGTTTGTGTCATGCCTCTCCAGACATAATCATTTGCCATAGCTACGTTGCTTTCAAATTCAGCTGATTGAAGAGTCATAGCGCTTGAAAAAATCAATACAGCCCCAAGTTTTATAATATTTTTCATTTATAGTCCTTTTTGTTAATTAATACACAATAATGTATGCAATCTTTATGCCAAAAAAATTTCTATATTTTTATAACAATTGCACCAACTCTGTGCAGATATTATTTTTTTAGTTCCTATAAAGTTACTAAATATGAATTTTTTAAATTATTCGTGTAAAATCTTGCCACTTCAATCACAACCAATAGGGAGAAAAATGGATATTACAAACAAAGTAGCTTTAGTAACTGGCGGAGCTTCAGGTCTAGGGTTAGCAACAGCAGAACTGCTTATTGAGTCGGGTTCCAAGGTTATGCTCCTTGATTTAAATGAAGATAATGCCAAAGCTGCAACCGAAAATTTAGGTTCGAATTCAAGTTATGTAATAGCGAATGTTACTGATGAAAGTTCTGTTCAAGAAGCAGTTAATAAGACCGTAGAAGAATTTGGTGGCCTTCATATAACGGTAAACTGTGCTGGAATTGGCAGTGCAAGCAAAACTGTTGGAAGAGAAGGAGCTCATCCTTTAGATTATTTTAAGTTGGTAAATGATATAAATCTTATTGGTACTTTTAACGTATTAAGATTAGCTGCAGTAGAAATGGGCAATAACGAACCAAATGAAGATGGCGAGTGTGGTGTCATTATCAATACTGCCTCAGTAGCTGCTTTTGATGGTCAAATGGGTCAAGCGGCTTATAGTGCAAGTAAAGGTGGTGTTGTAGGTATGACTTTACCTATTGCCAGGGATTTGGCTAGAATGGGAATCAGAATCAATACAATTGCACCCGGCATATTTAATACTCCTTTGATGAACGGAGCACCGGATAGTGTTAAAAACCCATTGATAGAAATGGTTCAATTTCCTAAGCGATTAGGACACCCAAAAGACTACGCTTCATTAGCTAAGCATATTATGGAAAACTCTTACTTAAATGGAGAAACAATAAGAATTGATGGAGCTATAAGGATGGCACCAAGATAAATGGAAATTCTTATAGAGTATTTAATCTTTCTATTGAAAGTGTTTACTATTGCTCTGGCAATAACCCTGCCTCTATTACTTATAATTGGCTCAACCAAAGGAAAGAGTCAACCTAAAGGCACTCTTTCTATAATCAATCTTTCAGATAAATTTGAAGAAATGGGTAATGCCATTAAGGGCTCCTTGATGAATGCTAAAGAGCTCAAAAAATTTAATAAAGATCTATCAAAAGATAAAAAGAAAAAAGATAAAGCAGAAAGGGAAGATACTGTATTTGTTTTAAACTTTAATGGCGATATACAGGCCTCTGAAGTAGAAAAACTTAAACAAGAAATCAATGCAATTCTTTTGTCTGATAGTGATTGCAAGGAAGTAGTACTTAGAGTTGAGAGCGGCGGAGGCTCAGCTTATGCTTATGGCTTATGTGCAGCTGAACTAAAAAGGTTGGTCGATAACGACATCAATCTTACAGTTTGTATAGATAAGGTCGCTGCAAGTGGTGGTTATTTAATGTCTTGTGTTGCTTCCAAGATCATAGCCGCTCCTTGGGCTATAGTAGGATCAATAGGTGTCATTGCTCAACTACCTAATTTTCACAGACTTTTACAGAAAAATTCAATTGATTTTGAAATGCATACTGCCGGAGCTTTTAAAAGAACTTTAACAACTTTAGGTGAAAACACAGAAGAAGGAAGAGAAAAGTTTAAATCTGATTTAGAAGATTTACACATAATATTTAAAAACTTTGTCAAAGAACAAAGACCTCAAGTAGATACAGATATTGTTGCTACTGGAGAAGTATGGCAAGGTGAAGAGGCTGTAAAAGTGGGTTTAGTAGATTCTTTGGAGACTTCAGATAACTATCTTGTAAATCTATCCAAGGAAGCCAAGTTATTTGAAATAGAATTTGTAGAAAAGAAAAACCTTTCGGAAAGATTTGCTTTTTCAATGCAATTAATCGTAGAGAAATCTGTAATCAAGTTCTACGATTTAATAAATAGAGACCGGTACACATCATGAAAACATTTAAAGCATTAGAGTCTGTTAAAACTGAACAAGGAAATACCACTTCTATTATAGAAAAATCAATCAATGACCTTCCTGAAGGAGATTTATTGATAAAGGTAAGTTATTCATCTTTGAATTATAAAGATGCGTTGTCAGCTTCAGGATCTCCTGGAGTTACTAGAAATTATCCTCATACTCCAGGTATAGATGCAGTTGGCATAATTGAAGAATCTGCTGATTCTTCTTTCCAAGAAGGCGATAAAGTAATCGTTACAGGATATGACTTAGGTATGAATACCTCAGGAGGTTTTGGTCAATACATTAGAGTGCCATCATCATGGGCAATACCACTTCCTGATGGTCTTGAAGAGAAGGATTCTATGTGTCTGGGCACTGCAGGTCTAACAGCAGGTTTATCTGTCCACGCCTTAGATAAGCATAATGCTCATAATGGATTTTCTGGAACAAATACAATTGTAACTGGCTCGACAGGAGGGGTAGGATCTATAGCTTTAATGCTTCTTTCTAAGTTAGGATCAAATGTTACAGCGGTTACAGGTAAGGAATCTGAAAAAGAATTACTCTTAAGCTTAGGTGCTTCAGAAGTAGTATCTAGGGAAGATCTTGCAGAGATGACTAGAACTCCTGTAGGAAAAAGTATTTGGGATTTTGGGGTCGATGTAGTTAGTGGGAATATTTTAACTTTATTACTCGCCTCTCTTAAACCGGGCGGTGCAGTTGCTTGTAGCGGTATGGTTGGAGGACCTTCTTTTGAGAGTTCAATTTTCCCTTTTATATTAAGAGGTAATGCTTTACTTGGAATAGATTCTGTTGAAATTTCTTTAGAGCAAAAGACGCAAATATGGAAAAACTTTGCTTCTGACTGGAGCCTTGATTTAACCAACACAGTTAAGGAAGTAAATCTAGAAGGCTTAGAGACAGAAATTTCTACTATCTTAAAAGGCGGTCAAGTCGGAAGAGTATTAGTCGATTTAAATTAACAGGAGAAAAAATGTCTAATCATCACACAGAAGAAGAGAAGGAGATAATGCGCCAAGAAGATAGTAAATTAGACGCTATTGCAGCAGTTATAATTATTCTAAGTCTAGTCGCTATTGCTGTTTTTTGGGTTTCAAATCAATAATCAATTTTAATTAATAAGGAAGAAATATGGACGTTGTAAATTTTTTAAGAGACAAAACAAGAATACCTGTAATTGGAGCACCATTATTTACAGTTTCTTATCCAGAACTTGTGTTGGCTCAATGCAAGGCTGGAGTTGTTGGATCATTTCCTGCTTTAAATGCCAGACCCGAAGAGAAGCTAGGTGAGTGGATATCAATGATGAAAAAGGAACTATCTGACTATAAAGAACAAAACCCTGATGCTGTAGTTGCGCCTTTTGCTGTTAATCAAATATGTCATCATTCAAATAATAGATTAGAGCATGACATGGAAGTTTGTGTTGAGCATGAAGTTCCCATAATTATTACGAGTCTAAGGGCTCCTAAATTTGTTGTTGATGCCGTTCATAGTTATGGCGGAGCAGTAATGCACGATGTTATCAATATAAGACATGCTAAGAAGGCTGTAGACGAAGGAGCTGATGGTCTTATTTTGGTTTGTGCTGGTGCTGGAGGCCATGCAGGTACACTAAGTCCTTTTGCATTAGTAAGAGAAGTAAGAGAGTTTTTTGATGGACCTGTTGCCTTATCTGGAAGCATTTCTCATGGTGCATCAGTTCTATCTGCTCAAGCAATGGGAGCTGACTTTGCATACGTAGGTACTAGATTTATTGCCACTCAAGAAGCAAATGCATCGGAAGGATACAAAGATATGATTGTTGATAGTACTGCACAAGACATTATGTACTCTTCTACTTTCACTGGTGTGAATGGTAATTATTTAAGACCTAGTGTTGTCAATGCAGGATTGGACCCTGAAGACTTACCTTATGCAGATAAAAATGACATGAACTTTGGTAGTTCAGGGAAAGATATGAATAAATCTAAAGATACCGGCAACAATGAAAGC
>Ga0228671_1000501_pt1 | contig 11999 bp, 6 predicted proteins | sample 89DmetaG_FD_183013 | JGI IMG/M metagenome (GOLD analysis project Ga0228671, IMG submission 183013) | Seawater microbial communities from Monterey Bay, California, United States - 89D | ecosystem: Environmental > Aquatic > Marine > Coastal | place: USA: California | collected 2016-11-05 | reverse complement strand
AGATACCTGCATTCCCATCACCTTGTGCGATGGTTTGTTTGCCGTCAAGTAAGCACAATAGGTCATCACATCAAGTGGGTTGGAAACCACAATGATGATGGCGTCAGGGCTATGCTCCAAAATAGAATTGGTCACGCTCTTGACAATACCTGAATTCGTTGCGATCAAGTCATCGCGGCTCATACCTGGCTTTCGGGGAAGTCCACTGGTGATGACCACCACGTCAGAGCCTGCAGTCTTTACGTAGTCGTTGGTCGCTCCAACTGTGCGCGTATCGTACAAGTTAATGGGCGCTGTTTCCCAGATATCGAGGGCTTTACCCTCGGCAAATCCATCCTTGATATCGAGCAAAACGACCTCGTTGGCCACTTCGCGTGTTGCTAAAACATTTGCGCAAGTCGCTCCAACATTTCCGGCTCCAACTACAGTTACTTTCATAATGAGTGATTGATGATTTCGACGGCAAAACTACAACAAGCCACTCCTGAATTCCACCCCGTGAATCACAATTCTGAGGATTGTCTCTCGCTCGAGCCGAATACTTGCTTGAATCTAGCGCATCGCTGGGGTGCGTTTCTTATTTTCGCCCACATGACGCAACCACTTTACCAAAGCGCCGCGCGGCTCTTGTTTGTACTCATCATCTTTCTGTTTGGACAAAACTCAGCTCAAGCTCAACCCGGACTTGTTGGCAGCGATCTCTGGCCAAAGGGTGAAGCCGGCACTGATTTCAATCTAAACAACGCTTCCAATCAAAAAGATGGACCTTGGATTCGAGTTTGGCCCAACGGCAATCTCTATTATACCGGCACATTTGATGCAGGCGTTCCTGTTGGTGAATTCACCTTTTTTTATGAGACTGGTGAGGTTCTGTCTGAAGTGATTCAGACCAGCGGTGGGAAGCGTTCGTTCACCAAATTATTTCGGACAGACGGAAGCTTGCAAGCCGAGGGCTTGTACCTCACGTCTCAAGATTTGGATGAAAACGGTGAGCCCATTCGAAAGAAACAAGGCGAATGGAAGTATTACGATCAGAAAGCTCAACTGCGCCTCTTAGAGAATTATGCAAATGACATCTTAAACGGCCCCACTCAAAGAATCGCAGAACGAGGGCAGTTGCTTGAAGATGGCAGCTACCTCCAAGGAAACCGCGATGGTATCTGGAAAACTTGGGACGAAACCGGACTGCTTCTCTCCGAAATTGGATATGACAATGGACACTTTCACGGGACTTGCCGAGTAAGTCATTCGAACGGACGTCCACGCTCGATTGGGATGTACAGAGACGGAAAAGAGACAGGGTTCTGGAAAACCTTCACCGAAAACGGCACCTTGGAAAACACTCGTCAATTTGAAGACGGAGAGCTGGTGAAAGAAATCCACGAGAACGGCAAAGTACTCCTGACCTATGCCGACGGTCGACCGCGAGAAGAATTTGTTGTAGTCAACCAAAAGAAAGACGGCCCATTCCGAGAATGGCATGACTCCGGTGAATGGGCCATGGAAGAAGAGGTAGACCCGATAAGCGGTGAAGCTTATTTTCGGCGCGTTCTCGATGGTGAAATGATCCGAAGAGAGGGCGAATATGTGAATGGTCTACTCGAGGGAGAAGTGTACCACTACGACCAAAACAGTCGTTTGCATTTGGTCGAGATTTACGAAAATGGAAAACTGATTCGTTCTGATCAGAAATGAACCAGTGCCCTCAAATATGGAAGTTACTTGGTGGATTCATTTTGCTGACTTTATGCCAAGTAAACATCCTTCAAGGTCAGACCGCTCCCGACAGATATTGGGTGCAATTCTCGGGGAAAGAACTGCCTGAGTTGGTTGCCGGACACTTCACCCCGTTTTCATTGAATGCACCCGAAGATTTCTTGAGTGAGCGCTCAATTCAAAGGCGTAAAAGACAGTCAATCCCAATCACTGCTCACGACCTCCCGATCGCACCATCCTACGTTGAAGCCATTGAAGAAATTGAAGAATTGGACATCATCCTGAACAGCAAATGGTTCAATGCCGTCACGGTCAGATTGCGAGATACCAGCTTTGACGTTCAATCCCTTCTGGACTTACCGATGGTCTCCGCAGTGAAGAGTGTCTTGCAAACCGGTTCGAAAAGACCCTCTGTCTTTGAAGCTATTGATGAGCCTCGAATCCGAAGGAGAATGGAGGATTCCACAAGCTACGGACAAGGTTGGGCGCCATTGGTTCAGGTCAATGGTGACTGGTTGCATGGCATGGGGTTTCGCGGCCAAGGAATGTGGATTGCCGTTTTGGATGCCGGATTTGAAAATGCAGATCATTTGCCCATTTTTGACCGCATGCGGCATGAAGGGCGCATGCGTTCAGGGTTGGACGCTATGAACTCACAAGGCGGATTGTTTGCCCATCATAGGCACGGAACAGCTGTGCTCGGGACCATGGCAGGTAGTCTCGAAGATTCCCTCATTGGCACGGCTCCTGAAGGAACATACTGGCTCTATCGCACAGAAGATGCTTACAGTGAATATCTGATTGAAGAAGATTATTGGGTGGTGGCAGCCGAGCACGCCGATAGCCTTGGAGTTGATCTGATCAACACGTCCCTTGGGTACAGTCAATTCGACGATTCCACCATGAATCACATTTACGATGATCTCGACGGTGTGACCACGCGTATCTCACAGGCGACCACATGGGCAGCAGAAAAAGGAATCTTGTGCGTCACAAGCGCAGGGAATAGCGGAAGCGCTCCATGGCATTTCATCACTGCCCCTGCAGATGCCGATGGAATCTTAACTGTGGGGGCGGTAAACTCTGCCGGTGAACATGCTGCTTTCAGTGGATGGGGCCCCACAGCTGATGGACGAGTGAAACCTGAAGTCATGGCATTGGGAGTCGATGCTGCCTATCCGTTTGCCGATGGAACCATTCGAAGTGGCAATGGCACAAGCTTTTCTTCCCCCATTCTTTGTGGAGCAGCCGCGTGTCTCTGGCAAGCGTTTCCTGAAGCAACAGCCCAAGAAGTGCGAAGCGCGATCATCGCATCGGCTCACCTGGCGGCTGCGCCCAATGACAGCATGGGCTTTGGAATTCCCGATATGCGTAGCGCTTTCAACATCCTCGATAACGACGGCGCAGGGCATTGGGACGAAAATTCCGCAGATGACGAGTTGCTGCTCTTCCCCAATCCAAGCACCGACGGTACTGTTCGTTGGATTTATTCGGGAATTGAAGCTCCTGATGCCTGGCGGGTTTGGAACTCAAGAGGACAGTTGATGACCGAGGGTCACCTTCCAGAATGGACCACACCAGACGGCCACCACCAAGGGTGGATTTCAGATGTCCCCTGTGGCTCTGGAATTTATCTCATTCAATTGATTGCTGAAGGCCGCGTGCTCACGACACACTCCTGGATCATCAATCAATAACCGTATTTGGACTTCCAAAGCGCTCTTTGTCGTTGGCGAATGGCGTCTTCTTTGGGGTTTGAACCGGGCTCATAGTAACGTTTACCAGCGATTTGCTCCGGCTGAAATTCCTGGCCGCTGAAATGATCTGGAGCATCATGGTCGTAGGAATACCCCTTTCCGAAACCCTGACTCTTCATCCAAGCATTGGGAGCATTGCGCAAGTGAATCGGTACAGCCAAGTCGCCGGAGGCTTCAACCTCTTCAAGGGCTCTTGCGATGGCTGCATAAGAGGCATTACTCTTGGGGCTAGTGGCCATGTAAATGACGCACTGGGCTAGAATTATTCGACCTTCAGGCATGCCGATTCGTTCCACCGCTGTGAATGCTTCATTGGCAATCACCAAGGCCGTCGGATTGGCCATTCCAATGTCTTCCGATGCTGAAATGATCAAACGACGCGCGATGAATTTTGGATCTTCTCCTCCTGCGACCATTCGCGCGAGATAATAAACCGCTGCGTTGGGATCACTGCCACGAATGCTCTTGATGAGAGCAGACGCAATGTCGTAATGAGACTCACCTTTCTTGTCATAGCGGCTGATGGAATCGTGCACAACCTGTTTCACCAAGGCATTTGTCACCACCAACTTTCCATCTTCCGAATGATCCACAAGAAGCTCCAAAACATTGAGCAGTTTGCGCGCATCTCCCGAGCTTGACCGCAGCAATATCTCCCATTCTTTTACGTCGACTTGCACCTCAGAAAACAACGCATCGCGGTCAATTGCACCTTGTACAATTAACTTCATTTGAGACTCGTTAAAACCCTCTAAAACATAGGTTTGACACCGACTTATTAGAGCCGGAATAACTTCAAATGATGGGTTTTCAGTGGTGGCGCCAATCAAGGTTACAAGGCCCTTCTCTACCGCTCCGAGCAAGCTATCTTGTTGTGATTTTGAAAAGCGGTGAATCTCATCGATGAAGAGAATCGCACGTCCAGAAAACATGCCCGCTTTACTCACTTGGGCCAGCACTTCACGCACTTCCTTTACCCCACTGTTGATTGCCGAAATCTGATGAAACGGTCGCTCACTGTGTTCCGCTATGATGCGCGCCAGAGTCGTTTTACCAACCCCGGGAGGTCCCCACAAAATCATTGAAGGCACCTGCCCTCCTTCAATGCTTCTGCGCAGTACTTGACCTGTTCCTACCAGATGTCCTTGTCCCAAGTAGTCCTGCAATGTCTTGGGCCGCATTCGCTCGGCCAGAGGAGCCTCAAACATCAGCCATCATATTACTTGATGCATCCACACGGTCCTGAATGACCATACCGTCCGGTCGACTGTGCTTCCATCTTTTGTGGGACCACAACCAATGACCCGGATGGTTTCGAATATCCTGCTCCAAAAGTGTGACGCATCGGTTTAAAACTACACCGGGCTCAAGTTTCGCAGGGTCATCACAGACCAACTCATAGCGCGTGGTATACTGACCTCTGGAATCCTTGTAGATGTGCCCATAAATAACGGGCAGATCATATTGATGCGCCCATTTCTCCAGCCCGTAATACCACGCTGTTTCTTGGTTCAAAAATTGAGTCCACCACGCCTTTTTCGGATTCGCCGGACTTTGATCAAATCCCATTACAACCGCCTTTGGACTATCACCTAGCGCATGCTTCTTCATCCAAGACTGTGCATCCACAGTTCGAACCATTTCCAGTCCAAATCGTTGCCGAGAAGTTCGAACAGCCTCGTCCATCACCGGATCAGATAATTTCTTGTACACCGCCATTACATCATGGGGCACATTTTGATTGGCTGTAACCGCATAAAGCTCCCAATTGTTGAGATGACCTCCTGCGATCAATACACTCCGGCCAGATTTAAAAAAAGGCTCAAACACTTCGACATTGACATGTCTCATGCGACTCATTGCCAACTTATTATCAATCGAAAAATGCTTAATCGATTCCACCGTAATATCGGCAAAGTGACCATAGTACTCCTTCTCAATTTTCCTATGCCATTCCTTCGTTTGATCAGGAAAGCTTCGCTCCAGATTACCGCGAATGACGTTTAAGCGGTACTTCAGAACGCGACGTGCCAAAAAAGCAAGCACAGAAGACAGGCTGTGAAGCTGAGCATACGAAAGACGAGACAGCCAAAGGAGCACCTTCAATTTCATGCCCAAAGCTAAGGGTAATCCAACCGATATTCCGGCCCCGTCGACCGATCCGAAAGACCATCATAAGCAAGGGCGATGCCCTCCGGCAATTCTAATTCAACCTCCGCATGCCGACCCAACTGATGACTGATGTGCGTGAAGTACGTTTTTCGCGCCCCTATGCGCTGAGCCCATTGAATCGCCTGTTCAAAGGTAAAGTGCGACAAGTGTGGTTCTCGGCGCAACGCATTTAAAACGAGCACATCAACATCTTGCAGCCTTTCAAGCGCAAGGTCACTGAAATGATTCGCATCCGTGATGTACGCCAAACCGCCTACACGAAATCCCAAAACAGGTAGCTTGTGATGCATCACGGGAAGTGGCCACCACCGATCACCATGAATTTCAAAGGGATCTTCGTGTATCGTTTCAAGGACAACCTTGGGCACCCCTGGGTAAGGATTGGGTCGAAATATGTAATGAAACTCTCGCTTTAGGGCTTCTTGAACTGCTGCTGTAGCAAAGACCGGCATATCCAAACCGCTGCGAAAATTGAATGGACGAATGTCATCAAGGCCCGCCACGTGATCCTTATGCTCATGGGTCATTACCAGGCCATCCAGGCGATCAAGTCCGGCGCGCAGGCACTGCTGGCGAAAATCAGGGCCGGAATCAATGATCACCTGAGCCGATTCTGTTTGAATAACGATCGAACTCCGCAAGCGTTGATCTCGTGAATCAGTGCTCACACATACGTCGCACGTGCAGCCGATGATCGGAACACCCTGTGAAGTGCCCGTACCGAGAAATTTGAAATCCACTTGCATTTGACAAAGGTACGGAGACTTGAAATCGTACATTTGTTCAAAGGCAAGCAAAACGGCAATAATCGAAAAGCTTTGGATTCAAATCGCGTCGTACTCTCCGGAAAGCAAAAAGCGCTCCGGATCAACCTGAACCAGGACCTTTACGGGACCTTTGCCGAAATTGGCGCAGGACAAGAAGTCGTTCGGCATTTTTTTCGCGCTGGCGGAGCATCTGGGACAATCGCGAAAGCGATGAGCGCCTATGACAAAGATTTCTCTGATGCGATTTACGGAGAAGAAAAACACAGCCGCTACGTCTGTGAGAGCCGGGTCAAGAAAATGCTCAAGCACGAGTACGACCTGATGGAGGAACGACTTGATCGCAACGATCACGCCAACAAACACTTCTTCGCTTTTGCAAATACGGTTGCGACCATCAATTTTCACAAAACCATTCAAGGCCACGGTTGGTTTGGATTGAAGTTTCAGACTGACCCCAATAAGGCACCGAACGAAGTCATTATGCACGCTCGACTGCACGAGCAGGATGCCCTGTTGCAACATCAGTCCGTCGGAATGCTCGGAGTGAATTTGATATACGGCTGCCTATTTTTCTTCAAGCGTCCAAAAGAATTGCTGCAAAGCCTTTATGATAATTTGGAACGGGATCAGATCGAAATTGATATGATCCAAATGAACGGTCCTGACTTCGAAGACGTCGATAATCGCCTCCTCTCCCTTCAACTCGTCAAGAATGGCATGACCGATGCTGTCATCTTTTCACCTGATGGCCGCAATCTGCAGGCGTCCGATGTGCTCTACAAGAAAAACATCCTCGCCATTCGCGGTTCTTTCCGTCCCGTAACGAAGGTCAACATTGACATGATTGCGCAGAGCCTCAAGCTCTTCAAAGCCGAAAAGAAAGTAGAAGAAAAGGACATTCAGGTGCTTTTTGAAATCACGTTGAATAATCTCTCTGCCGAAGGCGAAATCGATGAACAGGATTTTCTAGATCGAGCAGATATTCTCTGCTCAATCGGACAAACCGTTTTAATTTCCAATTACCAGAAGTACTACAAGCTAGTCGAGTTCTTCTCACGTCATAGCACCAAGAGAATGGGCGTGATTATGGGCGCCAACACGCTGCGCCAAGTATTCGATGAAAAGTATTATCGCGATTTAAACGGAGGGATTTTGGAGGCCTTCGGCATCTTATTTTCCAGAGACCTCAAAATCTACCTGTACCCGTGGATTGCGGAAAAAACGAAAGAACCTTGGACTTCTGAGACGACTCCTGTGCATCCGCGCATGAAGCCTTTGTTTGAATACCTCAAATTCAACAAGCGCATTGTCGATGTTGAGCACGATTCAGATATCATGGGGATTTTCAGCCGTGAAGCCTTGAAACTCATTCGCACAGGCCAAACCGGTTGGGAGAAAATGGTTCCTGACTTCGTAGATCGAATCATCAAGGAAAAGAAACTGTTTGGATACCATGGAAAAGCCATTGGAAATTCATCTTCTGAAGACATTGCAGCAGCCGCAGCGCGAGCTATCTCTCAAGATGATGCAGAACGATGAGGCCATCTGTGCTTCATTGACCACCACATAAGAACGAACATTACTGCAATAAAAAAGGCTCACCATTCAGGTGAGCCTTTTTTGTCCGTATTGAAGTTTTGAATTAAGCTTCAGTCGACTCCTCAACAACCTCTACCTCCGGATTTGGAAGTCGTGTGATCGAGCGTTCGTTGGTGAATGCTCGCGTACCTGTTCCGGCAGGAATCAAGTGACCGACAATAACATTCTCCTTCAAACCATTCAAGAAGTCCTGCTTACCACTCACTGCTGCCTCATTCAAGACCTTGGTCGTCTCTTGGAACGACGCAGCAGAAATGAATGACTTGGTCTGGAGCGAGGCACGCGTGATTCCCTGAAGCAGCGGACGTGCCGTTGCTGAAATGGCATCACGTCCTTCTGCTAAGGTCATATCTCGGCGACGCAAGGAGCCATTGATGTCACGAAGCTGTCGCGCTGTGATCATCTGACCCAACCGCAAATCTTCGCTTTCTCCAGTCTCCGTGATTACGACCATTCCGAAAATGCGATCATTTTCACGCATGAAGTCCGCCTTCTCGACAAATTGCTTTTCCAAGAAGCGCGTATCACCAGCATCTTCAATGACGACTTTCTTCATCATCTGTCGGACAATGACTTCAAAGTGTTTGTCATTGATTTTCACACCTTGGAGGCGGTATACGTCTTGAATTTCATTGACGATATACTCCTGCACGGCTGTTGGGCCCATGATGTCAAGAATATCCACTGGGGTAATCGCTCCGTCAGAGAGCGCCATACCCGCTCGCACAAAGTCATTGTCCTGCACCAGAATGTGCTTGGACAACGGAACCAAATACTTGTATACATCTCCGCGTCGTGAAGTTACAATTACCTCACGATTACCCCGCTTGATCTTTCCGTATTGAACGATTCCGTCAACCTGTGAAACTACCGCAGGATTCGAAGGATTACGAGCCTCAAACAGCTCGGTAACACGCGGAAGACCACCTGTAATATCACCAGATTTACCGGCAACACGTGGAATCTTAGTCAAAATTTGACCAATCTTCGCTTCGTCCCCTTCCTTCACAGAAAGGTGAGCGCCCACCGGGAGAGAGTAGTTCTTAATCACTTCTCCCTTCTTGTCAACGATCAAAATCGCCGGATTCTTTTTCTTGTCCTTGGTCTCAGTGATCACAATCTCACGGAATCCCGTTTGTTCATCGAGTTCCTCGCGGTAGGTGACACCTTCTTCGATCATCTCGAACTTGATGTGCCCTTTGCCTTCATTGATGATGACATTGTTGTAAGGGTCCCAAGAACAGATGGAGTCTCCCTTCTTGATTTTGTCACCAGGGAACATTTTCAAGATGGATCCGTAAGGAAGAATGGTTGTGCTGAGTGCAACGCCCGTTTTCGGATCGACTACCTTGAATTCGGAAGAACGTGACACTACAACCGTTTCCTTTTCTCCTTCGGCATTCACACGAGAAACCTCGCGCAAGTCGTCGATTTCAACGACACCATCAAATTTGACTTTGACATCGTTATCGTCCGAAATCTTTGAAGCTGTTCCACCAACGTGGAATGTACGAAGCGTCAACTGCGTTCCAGGCTCACCAATCGACTGTGCCGCGATCACACCAACAGCCTCACCGACCTGCACCGTGCGCGAGGTTGCTAAGTTCTTGCCGTAGCACTTCACGCAAACACCTGACATGGTCTCACACGTCAATACCGAGCGCACTTCAACTTCGTCGATACCCGCTTCTTCAATTGACATCGCAGTTGCGAAGTCAATTTCTTCACCACCGGCAACCATGACCTCACCCGTTTGAGGATGCTCTACATCATTCAGCGCTGTTCGGCCTACAATTCGGTCTCCGATGCCCTCCGTAATCTCATCGTTCTTACGCAAAGGAGTTGCAATGACGCCTCTCAGCGTTAAGCAATCCTGTTCAGTGATGATTACGTCCTGCGCTACGTCGACCAATCGACGGGTCAGATAACCCGCGTCAGCCGTTTTCAATGCTGTATCCGCAAGACCCTTACGCGCACCGTGCGTAGAGATGAAGTACTCCAAAATCGATAGTCCTTCCTTAAAGTTCGAAAGGATTGGGTTTTCAATGATGTCCTGGCCTCCCGTCGCAGACGACTTTTGAGGCTTGGCCATCAAACCACGCATGCCCGACAACTGTCGAATCTGCTCTTTCGATCCACGAGCACCCGAGTGCATCATCATGTAAATCGAATTGAATCCTTGCTTATCCGTCTCAATGCGATCCATCAGGATGTTCGTGAGACGAGAGTTGGTGTGCGTCCAAATGTCAATGATCTGGTTGTAACGCTCGTTGTTGGTGATGAGACCCATATTGTAGTTCTCCATCACTTCTGCTACCTGCTCTTTGGCGCCATCCACCAACTTGATCTTTTCATCGGGAATGATGACGTCATTCAAGTTGAACGAAAGTCCTCCTTTAAATGCATTGTAGAAACCGAGGTTCTTAATGTCATCCAAAAATTGAGCAGTTCTCGGAACGTTGGTCGAATTCAAGACATGCGAAATGATACCACGCAGTGACTTCTTCGTCAATAGTTCATTGATGAAGCCCGCTTCAATTGGCACGTGCTCGTTGAAGAGAACGCGACCGCATGTGGTTTCAATCAAGTGTGCTTTGTCGTTCACATCGACATACCGCATCTTAATTTCCGCGTGCAACTCCAACTTGCCTTCCTGATACGCAATGCGCACCTCTTCCGGAGAATAGCAGACCATACCCTCCCCTTTGACAGGCTCATCTTTTGTACCCTTTCGGATTTTCGTCATGTAGTACAGACCCAAGACCATGTCCTGAGACGGTACCGCAATAGGCGCTCCATTCGCTGGGTTCAAAATATTATGAGAAGCCAACATCAACAGTTGTGCTTCGAGGATTGCTGCGTTGCCCAATGGCAAGTGAACAGCCATTTGGTCACCGTCAAAGTCAGCGTTGAATGCCGTACAAGCGAGAGGATGCAGCTGGATCGCTTTTCCTTCAATCAATTTCGGCTGAAACGCCTGAATTCCCAAACGGTGCAACGTTGGTGCACGGTTGAGGAGAACAGGATGTCCCTTCATCACATTCTCGAGGATATCCCAAACAACGGGCTCTTTCGCGTCAACAATCTTCTTTGCGGACTTCACTGTTTTCACAATGCCACGCTCAATCATCTTTCGAATGATAAACGGCTTGTAAAGCTCAGCTGCCATGTTCTTTGGTAAGCCACACTCGTGCAATTTCAAACTCGGTCCGACAACAATGACCGAACGCGCAGAGTAGTCAACACGCTTTCCGAGCAAATTCTGACGGAAACGTCCTTGCTTTCCCTTCAAGCTGTCGGAGAGGGACTTCAGAGGACGGTTGCTTTCTGTCTTTACTGCACTGGATTTTCGGCTATTGTCAAACAAGCTGTCCACTGCTTCCTGCAACATCCGCTTCTCATTGCGCAAGATGACCTCTGGGGCCTTGATCTCGACCAAACGCTTGAGTCGGTTGTTTCGGATGATGACACGTCGGTACAAATCATTCAGGTCAGACGTTGCGAAACGGCCACCGTCAAGTGGGACCAATGGGCGCAACTCCGGTGGAATCACCGGCACCACCTTCACAATCATCCATTCAGGCTTGTTCGTGATTCGGGAATTGGCATCGCGAAACGATTCAACGACCTGCAAACGCTTCAATGCTTCACTCTTACGCTGCTGTGACGTCTCTGTATTCGCAGCGTGACGCAACGTGTAGGATAGCTCATCCAATTCTAAGTTGGCCAGCATATCATGGAGCGCTTCTGCTCCCATCTTGGCGATGAATTTATTGGGATCCTTATCGTCGAGGTATTGGTTTTCTTTTGGAAGGGTATCCAGGATATCCAAATACTCCTCTTCCGTTAAGAAGTCATTCACTCCGAGCTCAGCATCCTCAGCTCCTTTGGCAATGCCCGGCTGAATGACAACATAGCGCTCATAGTAGATGATCTGGTCGAGCTTCTTTGAAGGCATGCCCAAGAGGTAACCAATTTTATTGGGTAG
>Ga0228671_1000476_pt1 | contig 12221 bp, 8 predicted proteins | sample 89DmetaG_FD_183013 | JGI IMG/M metagenome (GOLD analysis project Ga0228671, IMG submission 183013) | Seawater microbial communities from Monterey Bay, California, United States - 89D | ecosystem: Environmental > Aquatic > Marine > Coastal | place: USA: California | collected 2016-11-05 | reverse complement strand
GGGGAGGAGATGCGATTGAGACCGGAAATATTCAGTATGATCTGGAGTTGATGGGTACTGCAAAAAAGATGAAGGATTTATTTTTAGCTAAGATTGAGAAATAAATCGATTGGTTTCTAATTGCCTGGTATATCTCTCAATTCTTCAATTCTAAGGGAAATTTTGATAAGTAAGCCAAATGAAAGTGAGTGTGAAATATTTTCTAGTATTCCTTACTTTAGTAACTTTAATTTATTGTTATCCTTACAATTTTATGATGAAGGCTAAAATTGAGAGAATCGGATATGCAAAAATTATTAAAGCTGCAGATCAATATTTAGAAACTAAAAAAGCTACAAATGTAATTAATTCATTATCTCCAAAATCAATTAAAATTAACAATTATGGTGTTTATATAAAACTTGATGGTTTTTTTGTTCAGGAAGACGGGATTTTTATCCCCAAAAAAGATAATGAAAAAACTTATTTCAAAGCTACAGATCCTTCTTATACAAAACTATCAGAAAGACTTTACTGGTATCATGCAGCGGGTTGACAATCAAAAAAGGTATAACCCACGGATTAACCTAATAGCATCAATTTGCTCAACTCCTTACTGCTGTAGGTTAACCTGAGAGATTGTATTTATTGCATCCATGGCTCCCAACGGTAGGGATAGTGTGTTTTTTAATTCGCACTCAGACTCTCTTGGATTAACCCTGATAAATTTATTTCCCGTAGATTGATAGACTTCTTCGCATGTTAATCGAACAGTTGGGATATTTGTGCCCGCACCCAACTCAATAATAACTAGGTTTTTGTTTTTGAATTTCTCGATCCATTTCTCAAACCTTTGTCTTTGCCCATAAGTTCTAGAACTATCCCAAGTAAAGTCTGAAAACATAAGAATGTTTGGTCGTGCAAGTGAATCACACTGCGGGCAACTTGGTAATGGTTCTTTGGCGAGTAAATTGTCGGGATTAATTTGTATCAGTAGATCAGGGTCAACGCGCCAAATGGGCTGACCGCACTCTTCAATGCATTGTAAATGCATGAGAGAACCATGGCATTCCATAATTTGATTTTCGTGGAAACCCGATTTTTGAAAGTGACTGTCTACATTTGAAGTGAATACAAACATCGGAATATTTTCTTCTTTAAACTTGTTGAGTAGAATATTGAAACCACTATGGGGTTTAGTCTTTTGATAAAGATTGAGCCTATGACCGTAAAAACCCCAAGCGAGCGAAGGATTTTTTGTAAACCAATATGGGTTGGCCATCTCTTCAAATTCGATCCCCATCTTGGCCAAGGGTGGATAGGCTTTCCAAAATCCTGATTTTCCACGAAAATCGGGCAAACCTGAATCTACTCCCATTCCGGCTCCGGCACCAACGAGGATGGCATCGGCATCTTTCCAGGCTTTTTTTGCCAGAAGTAAGGTTTTGGGATTCATGTTCTAATAAAAAATTGTTCTTTTAGTGTTTTTTTTCTTTGAAGAGATACGTCTATCCTTGTTTTAGTTATCACTCGCTTTTGAAACTAACTTGAAATACAGATTAGAATGGTTTGTCACGATTATCTTTCTCGTCATATGGGGAGGAGTAGGCTGTGTGCATGTTCTTAAGAAACCTAGTGAGGAATTTACTTTAGGAGATGGCGGAATTTTACCACCTGCTGTAAAAGTTATTCCTGAGAGTGTTATTTCTCCTATTGAACAAAGTGGTGGACTAGCTTTTTCAGCAAATGGAGATCTTTTTTTTGCTAATTTTGAAAAAGAAGGACGAGTGGGTAAATTTAAGATTGGATCTAAGGAGTTACCCGAAGTCTTTATTGATTTAACAGAATGGGTTTCTCCAATAGGAGACTTTTCGGTACGGGCTGAAGGGCTTAGAGTCGATAATCAAAGCAGACTTTTAGTTGCCGATGCAGGAACTGGGAAATTACTTCGAATTTCTCCTAGTGCGCATAAACTTGAAGTTCTTGCTGATTCGTATGATGGCTATCGGTTCGGTTCAGTTAAGGATTTAGCCATAGCGCCCAATGGAGATTTATTTGTAAGCTCACCCCACACAGGTACGATATATAGAATCAGACCAGATATTGGATATGTGGGGATTCTAAATGACGATTTAGTCCGGGTTGAAGGGTTGGCCGTTAGTCCGAATGGAAAACAACTCGTTGCCGCAGAACCTGATGCTTCCCGGGTTGTTGTCTATGATATTCCTGAGGATTTAATTTTGGTAGATTCTTGGACTTTAGTCGATTTTTCTCCATCAGGTGTCGAGCCAAGGGGAATTGTCTTTGATGAGAAAGGCCGTCTTTTTTTAGCTTTGGGCAATTTGAATGAAGTGCGGGCGTTTGATTTGGATCTAGGTGTCGAGATTGCAAGGTATAGTGCCGGAGGCGAGGCTGAGAGTATATCTTACTGGAATGGATCACTTTTTATTGGAGGTGGAGGGGGAATAAGGAGATTGAGGCTAAGAGATTAAATATTATTTCCAAAGTTACCTTTGGGGAATTTAAAATAGATTTCTGCACCCCAAAAACATATGAGGTTTTTCACAAGGATTTTAGATTGGTAATAACTTCTCTTTGACTTGAGTTACAAGGTTCTCACTCTAGAGAATTGAACTGTGATATATAAATAGTATGGACGAAGACTTTTTGCACCTTTTTGATGAGTCACCCGCTTTGCGACTGATGAGAGGCCGTTTGGGTTCCTTCGTTGCCGGTTTCTTTTTTAAGACATTTAAGCATTGGGGCGTGGTAGAGGCCTCGGAGGAGGAACTGACAGGAACCTTATCGGAACATATTGAACAGATGCGAGAGCTCGAGGATTTTGATGCTCCCAAAAGATTACCTCAAGAATATTTAGACGAATGGTGTGATGAAGAACACCGTTATTTGACTAAAACATTTAACGAAGATAGGGAAGAATATGTATTTCGTTTAACCCGTCATTCTGAGAAAGTTTTGAGTTGGTTGCAAGATTTGCTGGCTATGCAGCATCGTGGTTATGCCACCACTGAATCCCGGTTCAATCGAATTATGCTGGAAATGCAAAACCTCTCTCAGGGCGTCAATGCAGATCCAGAGGCTCGCATACGAGAATTGGTTCGTAAGAGAGAGGACATTGATGAAGAGATCCGTAAAATTCAGGAAACTGGAGAAGCACCCATTTTTGGAGAAGATGTGATTCGAGACCAAGTATATGACCTTTCTGATTTAGTTGAGCATTTCCTTTCTGATTTTCGTGCAATTGAGGAATTTTTTAAGGATCATGCCAGGCAGATTTCTAAACTTTATGCTCAGGGACTAGCATCCAAAGGGGATATTGTGGAGCATGTACTTGATTCTGATGAAGAATTACGTGGATGCGACCAGGGGAAAAGTTACTTTGGTTTTCGCTCTATGATGACAAATCCCGCATTAGCTCGTAAATTACGTGGTTTAGCAGAACAGACTTCTGATATAGCACGTAAGCGAGGGCTTGATCCTAATAAAGTTTTTTCCAACCTTGGGGAACGATTATTTGGAGAAGCGGGTGCGGCTCATGGTGCTTATGGTCGAATTAGCAGAAAACTACGACAAGTTGTTGGTGATCATGCGGGAGGATCTGGACGGCAGATTCGGGATACATTGATTTCCATTCGTCAACAGGCTTTTCAATTGCGTGACAATCCCCCGGATGATTGGGAGTTTGAGATTGATATTAGACCCCAGTTCTTCTCGTTAATGGAGGCCGAGTTTTGGGAGCCCAAAGCTGTTGAACCTTTTTCCACTATTAAAAAAGCCACTCCTGACGATTCTGAATGGATGAACGAAATTCTTCATTCCGTAGGAGAACCACTTGATCTTGGGAAATTTAGGGAACGAGTGGATGAGGTTCTTGAGGAAAATGAAAAAATCAGCCTCACTGATATGGTTGAAAAATTTCCTCTTGAGCGTGGTATCGTTGATGTAGTCTGTTATCGTGTGATTGCGGGGGAAGATAATAGACATGAAATCCTTTCAGACGAAATCATCAGTATTGATCTTAATCGTCCAGCTCAACCTCGTTTTGTAGAAGTTCAACAACTTGTTTTTCAACGTAATTTATTATGAATCCTGCCATTACTCATCGTCATGTGATTGTTCGTTTATTGAACGGTCCTATTTACCAAGAAGATTTAGACCTTTGGGGGCGCCTAGGAGCGGAGTGGGAAAAAATCCGTAACCATTTTTTTGAAATTGGAATGGAGGTCGCTCGGGACGATTCGGCTGGTTACGCATTTGTTCGCCAAAAAGATGAATTGGAGGAAGAGGGCGCTGATGCTTGGGATGATGGAGCAGAAGCCCCCTTGCCCAGAGTTTTAAGGAGAACACGATTATCCTATCACCAAACCATTTTTATGGTTTTACTTAGGGAAGAACTGATGAGGTTTGAACAAAACCAAGAGGAAGGGGATCATCTGTATCGATCGGCATTAGATTTGCGTGAAACCATGTCCCCTTATTACCCTGAATTACACGACGAGAAAAAGATTCATCGTCAAATTTCCGCTTTAGTTACGAAGTTTGAAGAGTGGGGGATTCTTAAAAGAGTTCGCGATCGAGATGGTGGACTATACCGGGTAGAAAGAATTATTAAGGCAAAATTGCCACCAGAAAAACTTGCGGAGGTTAAAGAACAAATCAAGAGACGAACTCCTGATTTAGATGAAGAAATGGAGGACGAAGATGTTTGAATCACAACTTGAACTTGAATTTTCACCGGATAAGTCAACTGCCGGTTATCGACTGCATGAACTTTCCCTTCTAAATTGGGGTACATTTCATAATGAAGTCTACACCATGCGTCCAGATGGGCGAACTTCTATGGTTACTGGTAGAAATGGTTCGGGGAAGTCCACAATTGTGGATGCACTTCTCACCCTTCTTGTTCCAAATCGGGTGCGTAATTACAATGTCGCATCCAGTCAGGCAGGCAGTAGAGAAAGAAACGAAAGGGATTATGTTCTAGGTGCGTATTCTGAAATACACGACGCGACAACAGGACAGGGACGCAAAGAAACGCTCCGTAAACCCGGGGAATCCTACACCGTATTACTTGCTCATTTCTTCAACGAAGCTTACAAAACTGATGTATCGGTTGCCCAAGTACTTTGGTGTCTCCCAGGTGGGAAAGTCGATAAGTTATACATCGTGGAAAAAAGAAAACTATCAATCGAAGAGGATTTTAATGATCTTGGCGATGTTGATAATATTCGTCGCATTGTTAAAGAAAGAAATCTTACTATTTTTGACTCATTTACTGCATATCATAAGAAGTTTGAATCTATGCTTTTTATGGATACAGATTTGGGAAATCGTTCACCTATGTCTATTTTTAATCAAGCAGTTTGTATTAAGGATGTTAAGGACTTAACACAGTTCATTCGTGAACATATGCTCGATGATGGTGGTTCAAAAGAGAAACTTTCGGCATTGCAGGAAAGATTTGATGATTTAAGAAGTACACATAGGAGGATTGAAACGGCAGCTTATCAACTCGAACAATTGGATGAGATTAAGGAGACGCATAATTCCTTCCTAAAAGCGAATAAGGAACGTTCCTATGCCGATGAAATCCGCCAATCGATAGAACCTTATTACGCACAAGCGGAACTTGATCGTAGAATTGAATGGGTTACAGAGTTAAAGCACCAGGAGGAGGCAGAGAGGGCTCGATTAAAAACTGCTCGATTGGAGGTGGATCGGCTGAGAGACAAATTGAATCATTTAGAACGTGCACTCGCAGACAGTGATGAAAATCGCAGATTAGAGCAAGTGGGGGCCGAAATGGACCGTTTGCGTGACAAGCGTGAAGTTGTTACTAAAAGAGCGGCTACTTTTGACAGGCATCTTGGATCATGGGATAAAGGTATAACTATGCGGGAAGAGGAAGACTTTCTTAGTCTGCGTAGAGAATTGGACACGCAATTACCTAGAATTGAGGCTAAGGTTGGAGAGCTAGATGAAAAAATACCTGAAATTTCATACCTTCTTAAGAAAGCAAACGAGAAAGTTCAAACATTAGAGGATGAACGCAGGTACCTTTTAGAAACTAATTCAAATGTTCCTGCAGAGATAGCTCGCCTAAGAACAGGGTTAGCAACTGCACTAGATCGTGATGCAAAAGAACTACCTTTTATTGGAGAATTAATTCAAGTTGTCCCTGACGAAGACAAGTGGACTGGACCAATTGAACGTTTACTAAGAGACTTTTCTCTTACTGTAGTTGTTCCTCAAAAATTAGCTGAAGAGGCAGAAGCTTTTCTTGAATTAAATCATTTAGGCGAAAAACTTTCCTTTATTTGTCCCCAGACAGATCGTAAGAATCCAAAATTACACGACGATTCAGTTGTTGCGAAGCTTTCACTTAGACCGGAGCTAGAGAAAACGAGACAAACTTGGCTGCGCTCAGAATTATCTGAAAGGTTTCCCCACATTTGCAGGGAAGATCGAGATAAGGAGTTTTCTAAAAATCCATTTGCTTTAACAGTGGAGGGTTTAGTTAAGAGTGATGGGGTTTTTAGGGAAAAAGACGATTCAAGGTTGATGGATGATGCCACGAGTTGGGTTATGGGTTGGGATGTTAATCCAAAGCAAAGAACTTTAGATGATTCCCTTATAAAATGGAGAGAGGAATTGGACAACTCCGGTCGTGCAATGAGAGAGGCAGAATCTGAGCGACTAACTCTTAGGATTAAGCTTCGTTCGGGTGCTCAATTACAAGCATGTGCTAATGAATTTTCTGATATTGATCAAATAGGGTTAGGCACGCGTATAGCTGACTTGGAGGAAGAGGAACGTGTTATTGTCGGTGGTTCTGATGTTCTTAAAAAACTTAAAGAAGAGAGAGATACGGCTTCTATTCATTTAGAAGATAGTCAGAACCTTCGCGATGAAGTTCTTCAACGTATTGGAGGAGTCGAAGCAAGAGCGGAAAGAAACGATTCAAGAATGACTTCACTGCGTTCTCTTTTAGTTAAGAGTATGGACGAATTTATAGAGGATACGATCGGAGATAAGGATGCTAATGAAGAAGACAGAGAAGCGGCTGAAGTTAGAAGAGATACTTTATTTAAAGAAATTGCTGAAGAATTTGGCGAACCTTCTGAAAAACCTGATGACATTGAAGAAGCGGCTCGTTCTGCTACACATAAATTGGAAGCTAAGATTCATAAATTAGAATCTGGTTTGGACAAATTTCGAGATAAGAATGTGGCAGCTATGCAACGATTCATTGCTGATGCCAAGAATCAGGCTTTTAGAGATGAGCTCAATCTTGACTTAGAAGAGGGATATAACGATTCAACCTATTCTTCTTTCGAAGAAATTCGTCGTCAAATCGAAGAAGAAGATTTAGCCAAAAATCGTTTACGATTTGAGGAACTTCTTCGAGTGCAGGTTCCCGAAGAAGTATCTGGGTTCAGTGAAGCTTTGGAATCTCATCGTGATCGAATTCGGAAGCGTATTAACGAGCTCAATGAACATCTATCCCGAGTTACTTTTGATCGGAAAGAGGAAACCTATATTCAGCTTAAATTTGAGGATGCGGGCGATGACGGTGTTCGGAAATTTAAAAAACTTCGTCGCCATGCACTGGAAGGTGACTTGGAGGCAGATGATGAGGATGAACGTCGTCGGGAGCGTTATCATCGGGTCGAGCATTTTCTTGCAGAATTAGAGCAGGATATGAATTGGACTGAACGAGTAATTGATGTCAGGAACTGGTTCAAATTTCGGGCTGATGAGTTTTACAAGGACGAGGATACCCTACGACAAAGTTACAGTGGTGCTGCAGGTAAATCTGGAGGAGAGAAGAATCGTTTGGCTTCTACTATCCTCGCTACTGCGATTGCCTATCAGTATGGTATCGATGTGGGCGGAAAGCAGACAGAAACATTTCGTTTAGTCGCTGTTGATGAGATGTTCAGTAAGACAGACGATGAGTTTTCTCAATACCTTTTGGATTTATTCAAAGAATTTCATCTCCAATTGTTGATTGTTCAGCCCTTGGATGCAAAAATACATGTGGTTCAAAAATATGTTGAACGCTATCATGTTGTGGAGCGTCGTGATGGGCTTTCTTTTGTGGGCGATCTTAGCGTTCGTGAGTATCTGGGCGAACAGTTGGAAGATGATGAAGAGGGTTCACAGGAATTAGCAGACGAGACAGTTGAGAATGAATCCTGATTTTATTTTAATCGTTTAAAAGGTCTTTGAAAAAAGTTCTCCTGATCCGGAACAATATGAGGACCAATTTAGGCCAGTAATTAAATAGAATGCAGGTTGATTATTTTGACCTTTTTTATTCTTGCCGGTTTGTCCGGCAACCCCATTGGACGAAAATCTTGGTGTATTAGATTAAGTCGTGGAACAGGGGAATTCTCTGTATAGTTGGTATAATCTGTTATTCTGCTGATTATACGAAACAAGCTGCTAATATCTGTAAGAAGAATAATCTTATCCCCTTGCTTATTTCATGAATCAAATTATTAAATGTTCGTTCTTTGAGTGGATCAGGACTTATTGAATACCTGTACGGAACTTGGGATAGTTATCATTGCTTTTGAGGACTTTCCAGTGTCTTTCGATTGATAAATGCATGAATGGTATTTCAATAAATCCGCGTTTTACTATTGAAAATTTTCCTATTCTTATAAATGAGGTTAATGAGCAAAATATTAATGTCACTCGAGGATTAAATGACCACGCTAGGCAGCCGGTTTAAGGGATAATCGGGTTACCAGTACTCTAATTTGTGCAAGTTTCAATACTCAAATTCTTAAAAATTTTAACTTGATTCACATACTCAATTTTCAGCGGATGAATTGGGGAAATTAGATCGTATTTTAGCGAACTCTAACTTGCACAAATCCCATTGGGTATGCTCTTAGAAGCTTTTTGCTTTCTGGGATAACGGATTTATCGAATAAATTCTCTAACAGCGGGGAATTGGGCGCGCCAATCATTCACAAGAGAGTCTTCAATCGTTGCCTCTACTATTTCTTGCCTTTCTTTACCATCAGCAAGTATTTCACCCTGTGGAGTCAATATCATTGTCCTTCCTCCGTATTCTAAATCCTCATCCTTACCAATCCGGTTTACACCAACTATATAAGATTGATTTTCGATTGCACGTGCTTTGAGCAAGGTTACCCAATGGTTGATTCTACTCTTTGGCCAACAACCTAACACAACAAAAAGATTTGTTCCTGACTGAAGTGCAGAACGAAAAAGTTCGGGGAAGCGTAAGTCATAACAGATCGCAGGTGTAACATTAAAAGATCCTATTGAAAGATTTTCTATCGTTTTTCCTTTCAGGTGAACTTTGTCTTCTCCAAGAATAGGTATGGGGTAAATCTTTTTATAAACAGAAATACATTGTCCATTTGGATCAAATGTAACGGCGGTATTGTAAGCCTTTCCCATTTCTTTTGCCGGATAAGTCATTCCCCCAATAACCCATGATTTCATTTCTCTTGCTAACTCGGATAGAAATATCTCTGTTCCTTCTGGCTCATTTTTTGTAGTCGATTCTGGATCCAAGCAAAAGCCAGTGGCAAACATTTCTGGCAAAATAATAAGTGAATTTTGATGAACTACCTGTTTTTTAATAAGCGCTGAAACCAGATTAAAATTTGCTTCTTTGTTATTCCATTCAGAATCAAACTGAATACCGTAAATTTTCACGGATTAATAAAACTAATTTTTTGACTTTCCAGCATAGTGAATGGATGAAAGGGTGCTGCTTTTTTCATTTCTTGGTATGCTTTGCGTGCCATAGTATGATCCTTATATTCATTGATTGAAATCGCTATTTTATTTTGGTGAGCCACTAAGCAACCGGGGTGTACATCAAGCGTCTGGTTGATCGCTTCCAATGCTTCCGTGAATTGTTTTTTATGGGTAAGTAAATAATAACACTCGAACTTTCGGGAGTGGTGTTCCCAAGGAGCGTATTCGATTGCCTTTCGATGAAACTGAAGGCTTTTGTCTTTTTCGCCATAATCTCCGGCTATCCTTCCCTGAAAATGATAGATGTTTGTCCAAAACAGATTATTTGCAAGTAAACAACCGAATGGAATGATCCCAATTGCGGATGCACCAATAAAAAGATTAAGTTTTGGACCTATAGATTTTAATTTAGTGGGTGAATTTCCAGACGACTTTTCATAGGCAATGAAAAGAAGTAATCCAAAACTTGTCCACCCCACAATCATCGCACAAGGAGAACGGGTTGGAAATTCAAAAAAACTTTCAATGAGAAATGTTAAACAGGATGCACTTAAGCCTAAAATGAGCCCGAGTCCTTGAGGATTATTGTTTCTTGCATGTTCAAGTGCCTTGTTAAGTGCTTTTAAAAGTACCGTTATCCATAAACCAAGAAATCCGATTAAACCAAGGATTCCATTCTCATAAAGAATTTGTATGAAGTCATTGTGAACAAAACGTACAAGAGTACCGCCAGTCGTTTTGTCCGACCGTCGTGCACTTTTATGGAAATGCAGTTCGTAATGATCTGTCCCTAGACCAAATAAGAAGTCTTTGGACAGGGTCGCTTGTAGAGCATCTTTCCAAAGAACAATTCTTCTACCACTGCCTCCAGATTCTTCGCTTATTTCAGCAATACTTTTCAGTTCAATCGCCTCCTTTGACGGCACCTCTTGCACTGCTATCACATTATTCGCAAAAGCTCCTTTTTTCCAATAATCAGAAGTGACCAAATAAAGCGGAAGGGTTAACGCGAGTAAAATAAATGAACTGGCTATCCAGAGAGAGTTCTTTTGCTTTCCCTGAACTTTTTTATTTGAAAAAATGATAATAATAAAAACTGCACCTGTCAGAAAACACCCTCCAATTAAACCGACCCATGCACCCCGTGCAAGAGATAGTGAAAGGGCAGGTAAGAAAATCAGGAGTAAAGTACTTAGAAGAAGTCCTTTTATAAATTTTGATTTCACATAGAAAAAGAGACCAAGTGCAAGGGGCAGAAGAGGAGCATGGTATTCAGCAGCAAAATTTTGATTATAAATTAAACCTCCATAACCTAAGCGAGTTAATCGATGGCTCCAGTCGGTCCATTGGTAATGTTGGTCCATTACCACTAAGCAAGAAAAAAGCCCACCGAGTACAATAAGAATGATGAATCTGGTTAACCGGATGGTCGACCATTTTATTTGAAGAAGGCTAAATACAAGAACAATTGGTAAGAAATAACATATGAAACTGGAAACAAAAGCTCTTTCAAAATTATGAGCTGTCAGGGTGGAACATAAAATACTGCTAATAAAAATAGATGTAAAAAGACAAACCGGTTTGCTTGGTTGGTTGAATTTTCCCGCGAGGTGAACACGTATCCAAACAATGCCAATCATAATCGAGGCAAAAAGAATAAAAATACAAAATTTTAGCTCTGCATTAACCATACGAATTGGGATGAATCCTTTAACCCATTCGTCTTGTTTTAGCTCAATAAAAAAAAGAGGGGGAATTATAAATAAAACTGATGAGAGAATGTAGAGTATCCAATTAGTTAATTTATAAGGAAATTTATCGGTTTCTAGTTCCTCTGTCTGAGGTTCTGAATTATTTTTTTCCAAACTAATACCCATTCATGTGCTATCAATTTAAGAAATGCCGTTATATTCTAAAAACTATTATTCTAATAGTTTTGTTGAATAATTATAGTAGTAAGGTGTTCCCTTACGAACGGTCATGAAATAAATCCATTCGCCGATATTTGCTTGAAATAGGAAGGGGTATTGTTCCTTTGTGGACCAAATCCATTCCCGGTTTGGCGACCATGCCCAGATTCCATTGAGCGGATCAGCGGAGAGGTAAAGCCAGCCATGTGCTGTGTGGTAAATCCATCCATTTTCAAAATCTTTAAAGGTTCCAAACCATGAGTTTTCTAACCATCCACCGTTTAGTTCATTTGATTCAGAAGCAAGAAAATGAAGGGCTTTCTCAGATGGACTCTTTTGGGTTGGATCAGTTTCCTTGGCAGGAGTAATCTTAAGAATTCTCCCGTAAGTAGTCCCTGCTTCGTTTTCTGCAAATGCTCGGAAGTATTGATTTTGACTAATTGAGGATGTGACAGACGCAGAAAAATTTCCATCAGAATTTACCTGCCCGATTATTTTCTGTGTTGAATCAAATTGTGGATGAAGTGTCGCATTCGGAGAAATAAGAAAACCCACTTTTAATTC
>Ga0228671_1000471_pt1 | contig 12259 bp, 10 predicted proteins | sample 89DmetaG_FD_183013 | JGI IMG/M metagenome (GOLD analysis project Ga0228671, IMG submission 183013) | Seawater microbial communities from Monterey Bay, California, United States - 89D | ecosystem: Environmental > Aquatic > Marine > Coastal | place: USA: California | collected 2016-11-05 | reverse complement strand
CTACAGGTCAAAGCGGAGATAGATAAGCTTACAGAATATATGAATGTAGTTACGGTCGCGGCCTATGGAGGTATCAATCTTAAAAAACATAGCGCGGAGTTAATGGAGGGTTGCGATATAGTTGTAGCGACTCCAGGAAGGCTTTTGGATTTGATTTGGACAAAAGCTCTCAATACAAAATTTATTAAGAAATTGATCATTGATGAAGTAGATGAAATGCTTAATCTAGGGTTTAGATCTCAACTTAATGATATTCTCGAGTTGCTTCCGGAAAAGAAACAAAATTTACTTTTTTCGGCTACGATTACAGAAGATGTTTCTGTCCTTATAGATGATCATTTCAATTCACCCGAAAGAATCATATCTGCAGATTCTGGTACACCATTAGATAATATTACACAAGCAAAATTTCACGTTCCAAATTTCTATTCCAAGGTAAATTTACTTAAGCATCACCTACAAGACAAAGAGAAGTTTAACAAGGTGATTATCTTTCTTAATACCAAGAAGATGTCAGATATACTCCATGAGAATATAGTTGAACTTTTCGGCGATGAAGTTGGTGTAATCCACTCTAATAAATCCCAGAACTACAGACTCAATGCCATCAGCAAATTTGATAATGGTGAACATAGATTATTAATAGCTACAGATATATTAGCAAGAGGTATCGATCTTAATACTGTAAGTCATGTGATTAATTTTCATATCCCAGAGGAAGCAGAAAGTTATGTACATCGTATTGGTCGTACAGGTCGAGCCGAAGCGGAAGGTCGTACAATCTCTTATATAACCGAAAAGGAAAAACCATTCATGAAGGCTATCGAAGGATTGATGGAATACGCAGTTCCGGAGATCAATGTACCCGCGACTGTTGAGATCTCAGAAGAGCTACTATACACAGAGATCGAAGAAGTGCAGATGCCTAACATGAATATAAAAAACCCTACGAAAGGCCCATCTGGTGCAGCATTCCACACGAAAAAAGATAAGAACATCAATATCACTGTAGAAGAAGCTAGACGAATTAAAAGACGTAAAAGATTACTTCAGCTTAGGAGTAAAGCGAAAGGAAAGAAAGGAAGATAGAACTAAGAAAAAAATGAAAGTGTCAATAGTTTAATCAACAATAATTTTTCTGATATTTTCTATTACCTTCTTTGCCTTGCTATACCCAGCAGAAACCACTTTAGTTTTACCCTTTACAGATAGCAACACAGTAGGAAAACTCCTTACACCCAACTGAGACGCTCGTAGAAAATCATTTTTAATAAGTGCCTTATATTCTTTAGATTCAAATTTCTTGACGAAAGTCTCTCGATTCAAACCCATGCTCACAGCAATATCAGCATAAGTATCCGTCAGATGTGGATTTTTATTCTCAGCATAGAAGGCCGTCTGCACATTATGGAAATAAGTCATTACGGTCGAAGCTTGTAATTCTCTAGCGATCATTACAGCTCTACATGCCGGTTCGGTATCATAAAGCAGTTTGGTATCTAAGATGCCATATTGAAAAGGCTGTCCACTTGCTTCGTATACATGCTTCCAATGATCGCTAAGGAAATCCTTAAGATCAGCCATCGTCTGAGTGTTATAGGGTCTCAATCCACCCATTACCACTTCTAGTTGGATTTCCTCTCCAAGCTCAGTGATAGCATCCTCGATCTCATGACCAAACCCATAGCACCATGAGCACATCGGATCACCAACATAAATCAAAGTAGGTTTGTCCTGGGCATTAGTGTTCATTGTAGATATAAGTATAATTGCGAATATTAAAGTTTTCATTTAATCATTATTTATACAGCCGAACACCTTAACAGTTAATACATCCCCATGGGTTGATAAAATATCAAATTCCATTTGTCGCCTAGCCTAGCCCACCTGCGAACTGATCTAAATTGACCATTATTAGCAAGCATAGTTTCTACTATCATACCGGCAAATTCTTCGAACGATCTGGAAAAAGTGCCACCCATATCATCAAAAGGCCTATGTATGATCCATTCGTTTCGAGCGTACAAATAGTCCTCACCTCCTCCAATATCTTCTATAGCTTTGATGCCTTTGAGTGGAAAGTTGATATGAGCCAATTGGAAAGTAGTATCCTCATGGAATTGATTGTAGAATGCTAAGAAATCATCTGGAATACCTTGGCTGATTTCCTCAGTTATGATCGTCTGTTTGTTAGCCTTAGATTTAGCTTGACTATAGAAAAAAAACAAGCCTAGGGCTGTGATAATTATGAAGAGAAGGAAATATTTTAGTTTCAAAGTTGGTCTGTATATGTGATTGTACAAAATGAATGACGTTGGTCATTATTATCTAACATTAACAAAAGTACAACTTCCAAGCTTTTATCTCTAACGATCTGATTCTATAACTCTCGGTTCCTCCCATTCTCTTTATTATCTTTGCCCAAACTAAAGAAGCTAGAAGATGTCTAAGAGTGCAATATTATTATGGATACTATGTATGTTATTTTTAGTGTCATGTAGGTCTAATAAAGTGCAATCCGACAATATTGCTAGTGAAAATACTGTAGTTACCTACCTTGATAGTTTATCAGCTTCTAAGGCTATTGTGGAAGGAGACGAGGATGGTTTCTTTGACAAAATATCTATAATAGATATGGCTATTCAATTAAAATCTGAAGAAGAATATGCCAGCCGAGAAGAAGCTCTGGTGGAGTACAAGTCATATCTGCGTACAGAGGTTATGAATTGGACAGATTCAGAAAAAATATTGCTTAATGGTATATTTGATAGTATTAAGGTGCAGGTGCAAAGAGTGAATCCTAGTCTCATGCCAGACGATATCAGACTAGTGAAAATCCGGACTAACCATTATGGTCCAGATGTGTATTATACAAGAGGAAAGAATATTATGATTCCAGAAAATGCACTATACCGTCAAGCAGCCAGAGAGATGTTAGAGCCAGTAATGATCCATGAGACATTCCATATCATTAGCAGATACGATAAACCTTTGAGAGAAAAAATCTATGCGCTTATTGGATTTTTTCCACATCTTAAAACACTTGATATACCCAAGACCATAACAGACATGTGGCTCACTAATCCAGACGGTATATCTACAGACTATTATATACAACTCACAGACGGAGAGTCTTCTACTAAGGCGATTCCACTTATATTAAGTAATAAAGCCAATTTCACTCTAGTTAATCCAAGTTTCTTTAGCTATTTACAATTTGATTTATTCGAATTGGATGAGAGTACGGGTAAATTGCTGCATGGTGACAACCTAGTTACTACGCTTACCGATGGTATGATGCCAGGGTTTTTTGAACAGATTAAGGATAATACACAGTATATTATCCATCCAGATGAAATAGCGGCAGATAACTTTATTTATGCGATCACTCGATCTAATATTACAGATAGTAAAAGGTTCTCAGAAGAAGGGGCGGATCTAGTAGAAAGGCTATATTGGGTTTTACAAGAAAATTAATTGTTTAATTTGTGGAAAGATTAGCCTAAAAGCCATCTAATAATATTGCAAATCAGCGAAATAATATAATGACATTCAAATCTACACCCTTCAAAGAGAAAGTACATGAAATAATCTTCGAAGCCGATACTTCGGCAGGAAGGAATTTTGATATCATATTACTTGTCCTTATTGTAGCTAGTGTTCTTGTGGTAACATTAGAAACGGTAGGATCATTAACAGCGGATTATGGCATTTTATTTTTATGGCTCGAGTGGATATTCACTATATTATTTACCATCGAGTACATCCTTAGAATATACTCAGTTCGTAATCCATTCAAGTATATATTTAGCTTTTATGGAATCATAGATTTATTGGCAATTCTGCCTTTGTATCTTTCTATATTCTTTGTAGGGAGTAAGCATTTGATCATCATACGGGTGATGAGACTTCTTAGAGTATTTAGGATATTTAAACTCGGTAGTTTTCTCCAGCATGGCAATGTCATTGTAAATTCATTAAAAGCGAGTAAAGCTAAGATTACTGTATTTATGTATTTTGTATTTCTAGCCGTTATCGTATTTGGTGCAGTCATGTATATGGTTGAGGGGGGAATTAATTCTGACTTTGATAGCATACCAAGATCTATATATTGGGCGATTGTAACATTGACCACTGTTGGGTATGGAGATATTAGTCCTATCACGCCGTTTGGACAATTTATTGCCGCCTTTATTATGATACTAGGTTATGCTGTGATTGCAGTGCCTACAGGTATTATCAGCGCAGAAATGGTTAATTCGACGAAAGAAGAACATTTTGAGATCTCTACACAAGCCTGCAGATACTGTGGACATGATGGACATGATTATGATGCGGTCCATTGCAAATTTTGTGGAGAAAAGCTTAATGAGGAGAATAGGGATGAGAATTAAAGTTATTTAGTTCTAAACTTCAACTAGAAATCGAAGACGTTTGTCTTTGATGCACATGACTGCCGAATACATTGGCGCTCGCCCCTAACAAATTACTGCCCTTTTTCACCAGCATGAGTCACCTTATTTTCAATTTTCCTGCGAGACCGAAGGCTTTCGTTTAGTTTTTTCTCAATTTCTCACTCCCTCAATCTCGGATATTCTCAACTTGATCAACGGACACTTTACAAAGCTCTAACACTACCAAAGGAAAGAAATCATTATCTTCACGCTATGACTACAACCAAGCTTATCGAATGTCCACGTGATGCGATGCAAGGCTTACATGACTTCATCGCCACTGATGCTAAGGCTAGATATATCAACCAACTACTCAAAGTAGGGTATGATGTAATCGACTTCGGTAGTTTTGTGTCTCCTAAGGCAATACCACAGATGCGCGATACCGCAGAGGTACTTTCTAAGCTCGATTTGGAGAATACAAATACAGAGCTTCTTACTATTGTAGCTAATTTGAGAGGCGCTGTCGATGCAGCTTGTCATTCTGAGATAGATTATTTGGGGTATCCATTTTCAATTTCTGAGACTTTTCAGATCCGTAACACTAACTCGACGATAGCAGAAAGTCTAGAGCGTGTAAAGCGAATACAAGAAGTATGTGTAGGAAATGATAAAAAACTAGTCATCTATATATCGATGGGCTTTGGAAATCCATATGGAGATCAGTGGAATGTAGAGATCGTACAGCAATGGGTAGATCATTTATCTGCTTTGGATATTAAGGTCATGGCTTTGTCAGATACAATAGGTGTAGCGACTCCAGAAAGCATAGAATACTTATTCGGTAATCTTATACCACCTTATCCAGATGTAGAATTTGGAGCACATCTACATACTCAGCCACACAATTGGTATGGTCGTATCGATGCAGCCTACAAAAGTGGCTGTCGTAGATTTGATTCTGCGATTAAGGGCTTTGGTGGTTGTCCTATGGCTAAGGATGATCTTACAGGAAACATGGCTACAGAAAACCTCATTAGCTATTTTGATAAGAAAGAATTATTATTAGGTATTGATAAAGAAGCATTCACAGAATCAATGCGTATCGCTCTTGAGATTTTTCCATAGATTATTCTTGTCTTTTTGTCATTTCTGACATTATCGGCAAACTATATTTCCTTAATCATAGCATATCTAGCATTATGATCCTTACATTCACAAAGTATATAATCAACTTTTGAAAGTTTTGATTGCCTTTGTCTAACTTAATAAGAGAGTATTCACACAGTAACTATTAGAAACGAGCGATCATTTGACCAAGCAAGAATTTAAAAAACTATTTGAGCAGTATTATAATCCACTGTGCAACTTTGCCAGTACTATTTTATATAGTAGCAGCAAGGCGGAGGATGCAGTACAGGATGTATTTATTAAAATGTGGCAGAAGAAAGATACTGTAGGAGGTTTGGAGAATGTGAAGGCATATCTTTTTACAGCGACTAAGAACAAGTGTTTCGAATACCTCCGAAAGCTTAAATTGGAAAGGAAACTTAGTGAGGAGAATGAAAGTAGATTAGAAATGTCGTCTTCGATTAATATTGACGATGAAGCAGATAAGTATGTGCTAAAAGAAAAATTGTTTAATTCAATACGACAATTGCCACCTAAATGCCGTGATGTATTTACTATGAGTAAGATAAATGGCCTAACTTACAGTGAAATAGCTAATGAATTAGGTATAAGTCCCAAAACAGTAGAAAATCAAATGGGAAGAGCATTGCGACTGTTGAGGGAAATCATGAAAACGAAAAACTAAATTCATACGTTATTAATATCGTATTCGAGACAGGAATGCGAAGAAACATTTGAAAAAAATATTACCCTAGATGAGTCTAGAAAACATCATTTCGAAGTATTTATTGAACAAGGCTGACCAGCTGGAGTTAGATCAGCTCAGGGTGTGGCAAGCTGAGGCACACGATAATGTGCAGGCTTTAAAAGAGATTCAACAGATATTTTCACTTGATATGTCAGATTATAAGGCATATGACACCCAGAATGCATGGGATAAGGTCGCACCGCATATTTTGGAAGAAAAAACAAAAGACTTTGGTGCCAAGGTCTTTCAGCTGAAGAGATGGATTATTTCGGGAGTTGCAATCATTACCCTCTTGGCAGCAACAACGATGGTGTGGCAAAAGTATCTTACTGATAGCTATACTACACATTACCTAACCATTGACACTAATCAATTAGCTAATCTACCAGATAACTCTATTGTAAGTCTTGATAGAGGAACTACATTAGATATTATATCTGAAAATTTTGCGCAGAATAGAGCTCTCAGTCTCACAGGAAGAGCATATTTCGAAGTAGTTAAAGATGTTCAAAATCCATTTACAGTAATGTTGCCGCAAGGTAAGATCACCGTACTCGGAACACAATTCAATATTAGTACTAGTGATAATATTGAAGAGATATATGTAACGGAGGGACATGTTAGGTATGAAATTGAGGATAGATCTTTTGATCTCAAAGCAGGAGATTATATCAAAGTGCTTGATGGAGACGTAATCAAAGTAGCTATGAACGACGCGAATTACTTAAGCTGGAAAAATGGTAAACTTGTACTAAAGGATGTGAATATATCAACAGCAGTAAAGAGTCTAGCTACGCACTATCAGTCTAAAATCACTTTCTTGCCAGATGTAGCATTAAAAGATTGTAAAATCTCAACAACACTGGATCATGAAACGCTAACTGAGGCATTAGAAGAGTTATCTATATTGCTCTCAATAGAGTATAAAGCAGTTGGTGATAAAATTGTAATTTCAGATATTAATTGCTAATCGCCTATGCCCAAACTAAGAGGCATAGCGACAATACTATACATCATAGGGCTTCTACTAATTACGGCCTCTACAGCCCATACACAGTCCTTATCTTTACTATATATACCTAGTTACGGAGACACTACTATTATTGCTTTTCTTGGTGATATAGAGCGTAATACTGATGTTTCCCTTAGCTATAGTACGTCACAGTTTGATGCATATAGCAGAGTAGAGTTAGCAAGCAAAACATTCACAATAGAAGAAGCGCTTAGAACATTATTTAGCGAATATAAAGTTATACTTACCGAGCGTCCCAACAAGAAGATAATTGTTTCAGTCAATGATTACATCATAAATACCAAGTACTTCACAACTAATGGCTACATATTAGATTCCGATAGCGGAGAGAAACTTTACGGCGCAGCGATTTATCATATGGGTAAGGATAGAGGTACTTATAGCAATACGGAAGGATTCTATAGTATTTCTAATATACAGAAAGGTGATGTATTGCGAGTCAGTTACATTGGTTATCGTGATGAATTTATCAGTGTAGATACTTCCTCTCTCCAAGTGCACTTATCAGCAGATCTCGAGGTGTCTACTATAATCATTACTCAAGCACCCAATAGTATTAATCCAAGTACAGGAGGAGATGTCATAGATCTCAATAGTGCAAGTGCCAAAGTGAATATATTGGGTGAAAAAGATCTCATACATATGGCTCGACAAAAGGCAGGTGTATATTCTGGTAGTGAAGGTCTCGGAGGCTTGATAGTTAGAGGCGGTTCGCCAGATCAAAACCTTATGCTATTGGAGGGTATACCTATGTATGCTACTAATCATATGGCTGATATATCATCGATATTTATGGAGGAAGCTACAAGAGATGCACAGCTAATCAAGGGTGGATTTCCATCAAGATATAGTGGTAGATTGAGTAGTGTATTAGAGGTCAATCTTAAGGATGGTAATCAGGAACGAGTGAAAGGAAGTGTCTCAGCAGGGTTACCAGGATTTAAAGCTTTTTTGCAAGGCCCAATTTCGGATAAATCAACATTTCTGATTGGAGGTAGGCTCTCTTGGGTCAATTTCTATACAAATCCTTTGATAGATAAGTTCACGGTGTTCGATGATGTTGATTTGAATTTTCATGACTTTGTTGCCAAGTATACCTATAGATTTAGCAATACTTCTTCATTTTCGATCAGTGGGTATAAAGGAGGCGATAAAGTAGAGTTGGAAAAGAATCAAACGCTACCCAATGATAACGGAGGATCATTTAATAGCCAAGAGCAGACTAGTTTCGGTTGGGGAAACGAGCTTCTAAGCGCAAGATTTTCCATGGTTATTTCACCAAAGCTATTTTTGAATGTTAATGCAGGGGTATTGAATTATGATTATCGGTCAAAAGCTGCTTATAATTTTGTTAATGTAGAAGGTGGGCAAGTAATAAAAGAAGACAATAGAAATGTAATTACTGATAGTGGTATAGTAAATCTGATCGGGGGTATTGGCTTCGATTATTTTCTTAATTCATCCCATAAGATGAAGTTAGGTGTTGGCTATAATCACCATAGATTTAGTCCTAAGATTGAGCAAAATTTTGTAGATGACATAGATGACCCAAGTATCGATCCTGATAGTATTACTGTATGTAATGAGGTTTCTCTATTCATAGAAGATACTTATACGCCAAATAAAAGGATGCAGATATATGGAGGACTTAATTATACACACTTTGGGGTGAGAGGTGTTGGGTTTAATTATTTTCAGCCACGTATCAAAGTAAATATCCAACCACAAAGAGATATAAGTTTAAGTTTTACGGGGAGTCGTATGGTCCAGTTTGTTCACCTATTAGTCAACAATGGGTTGGGTTTGCCCTCAGATTTATGGGTGCCTAGTACGGATGAAATAATGCCTGAAATCAGTGATCAATTTGGCCTTACTTTGCGTACAGAATTGGGGTATGATCATGTCTTTACTTTAGGGGGATATATCAAAAGACAGCAAAATGTAATTCTCTATCGCAATCCTCAAGATCTATATTCAAACATATTAAATGATGCTAGTTCAGAACTTAATTTTATCAGTGATCGAGATTGGGAGCGTAAAATAGAAATAGGAAATCGGAACATCTCAGGCTTGGAAGTGAGTTTACAAAAAGTTAATGGCCCTTGGCAGTACAATATGAGTTATACAAAATCTAACGCGGAGAATAGATTTGAAAATCTAAATCAAGGGAAGGCTTTTGCAGATCGTTATGATCGTCCTCATGATGTTAATCTAAGTTTGTCATATAAGATAAACTCTAAGTGGGATTTAGGGGCACAATGGGTCTATGGTAGTGGTTTTACATTTACACTCAAACTTATAGAGATAAAGATACCGGATGGTCCCACTGTTCTTACAACTGACGAACTCAATAATTACAGAATGCCAGCTTATCATCATCTTGATTTGATAGCTAATTATGATAATACTTCAGATGGACTTGGGTGGAAAGTAAGCTTTGGAGTATACAATATTTACAATAGATATAATCCATACTTTATTTATGGCTTTGAAGATAGTATAGGTAATCGTCGAATTTTCAAAAAATTGAGTTTATTTCCAATATATCCTCATTTCAATACTACTTACAGTTTTTAGATCTATCTCATTTCTAGTTGTATTTTACATATTAGAGAAATATTATTGAAGAAAGAATTAGATTGTCCTACCGACGCGAATGAATATGAGGTATGTGGTCATAGATTATCTTTTTTCGTATCTTACCAATTGTGTTACTATTAGCAGATCATTTAGTGACATAATTAATTGATTATAAAGTTTTCGGCAGCCAATCGGCATTTTCTAACTTAGAGCTCAATTAAGTAATTACGACATTAAGCTTTGATTATTATGATACACGCATACTATAATTCTGTATAAATGTTTGTTGGTTTATTGTTTTAAAATTTAATTTTGATTGGGTGTACTTATAGTTGAGCTTTGATTATCAGTGGGTTATGTTTATCTTTACACAATATTAAGAGATGTTAAAAATACTTACTTATATACCGCTCATTCTATTTACTTTCTTTTTCACTTCTTGTGAAGAGGAAATAGTCATTGAATATATTGATGTAGAAAAATATGTTGTTGTAAATTCAACCTTCAGTCCTAACAAAGAGTTTGAAGTCAATCTGAGTTATTCTAAAAATGTTTTGGATCAGGTTGCATCAGATCAATGGATAGAACATGCAGAAATCAAAGTCTTAAGAGGAGACGGAGTGTATCTCTTTACCCCAGAGTATGTTGGTGAGGGTAATTATAAGGCTTCAACTTTTCCTATCGAAAATCAGGTTTACAGAATAGAAATAAAGGTCGAAGGATACCCATTGATTTCCGCTTCAAGCAGGGTACCTACTCAAGCAATAGTGAAAAATGTAACTTCTACTAATATTGCCCAAGATGGCAATGGAGCAGTAAAGGTAGATTTCGAAATACAAGATTCTGAAGATATTGACAACTATTATATCTGGGAAGTGCTTTTAGGTCAATATACTAGTGATAATCCTGCTTTTAATCCAGCGTTAGTTTTGGATGGAATACAAACTTTAGGACCAAGTGAATCTGTACAAAATAATGGTAAGTGGTCAAAATTGTTTATTCAAGAATTAGATCTAACATCTGGCATATCTTTCTTATCATTTCATGATCGTGCGGTAACAAATCCAGATGATCCTGGCCAATTTTTACAGGAGACAGAAGCTTATTTAAAAGTAATAAGTGCTTCTTCAGATTACTATAAAAACCTGCTCAGTATTGTTGAACTTGAAAACAAAGGGCAAAATCCTGGTAATAGTAGCGTTATATTATCTTCTGAATATCACAGTAATATCGAAGGTGGCTATGGAATCTTTGCAGGATATAATGAGCAACTTATAAAGCTCTAACATCCCATAACTTTTTACTCTCAATTATTTTACCTTATGTATACTCGATTGATTGAGTTTGCCACTCCAGATTTTGATATGGCACTTAAGCTTAGAGATCTAGTCCTTCGTAAGCCACTGAACATGGAATTTTATTCTGATGATATATCCAAAGAATACGATTCGTATCATTTGGCATGTTTTGATGATCACGATTATCTCGTTGGTATTCTTATTCTCAAACCTCTAAATGAGAATGTGCTGAAGATGAGACAAGTAGCAGTTAGTCCAAAATGTCAAGGGCAGGGAATAGGAACTTATTTAGTCAGATCCGCAGAATCTTTAGCCGTAAATGAGGGCTATACTCAATTTGAATTGCACGCTAGAGAAAATGCAGTAAGGTTTTATAAGCGAATGGATTATGAGACTGTCGGAAATAAATTTGATGAAGTAGGCATTTCTCATTACAAAATGAAGAAAAAACTGTCTTGAATAGTTCATTTTGATAAAGGGGCATCATTATGTTACATAAGTTTACAAATAAAAGCTTATTTTTTGATCTTAATTATAATGTGTAAACTATGACTATTAGATCAAGCATAAAGCGTATCAGTAGAATTTATACTTCGCTGTTCTTTCTCTTATTTATATTATCAAATACTTCTTTCGCACAATCTCCAGAACAAATACTACTTAGTCAATTGGATCAAGCCAGTAAGCTTACTATTGATGATCTCATTGTTACGGATGATTATACCTCTAAAGGAATCAGACATATCTATGCAAAAAGATCAATAGCAAAGCTAGAAATTTATAACTCTTATGCAGCAATTCATTTAATCAATGGAAAAAATATTAGAGTTGATAATACGCTTCATCCATTCTTATCATATTCTGACATTACCAATAGAATATTATTGAATCCTAAATCTATATTGATAAAAATGGCGGATAGAGATAGTGTAGAAAGTCAAAGTATTAAAATTATTTCCTCTACATCTGAACCAAATAAAAATACGATATTCAATGCCCCTTCAATTGCTTTTAATGAAGTTAATGTAGAACTAAAATTGTATCTTTTAAATAAAGATGATCTTAGATATGTATG
>Ga0228671_1000423_pt1 | contig 12812 bp, 14 predicted proteins | sample 89DmetaG_FD_183013 | JGI IMG/M metagenome (GOLD analysis project Ga0228671, IMG submission 183013) | Seawater microbial communities from Monterey Bay, California, United States - 89D | ecosystem: Environmental > Aquatic > Marine > Coastal | place: USA: California | collected 2016-11-05 | reverse complement strand
TGACGATGACCTTAGGCGGGGGAAACCTACTGTCCACAAAAAATGGGATGACGCAACTGCAATACTTACAGGTGACGCGTTACAGACGCTATCATTCCAACTCCTTACTGATCACAGGTTTAGAGTTAGTGATGCCCATCGGCTAAAACTAGCATACGATTTGTCTGTTGCATCAGGTGCTGATGGCATGGTTCTAGGGCAGGCGCTAGATATTTTAGCGGAAACGTCTGACGTGCCTCTAGATTTAGATGAAATTACTCGAATGCAAAGAAGAAAAACTGGCGCTCTCATCGAATGGTCAGCATGTTCTGGAGCGGTGATGAGTGGCGAAGATCCTAGCGCACTATTAGAATATTCTAAGTCGGTGGGTTTAGCATTTCAAATTATCGATGACATTTTAGATGTTGAAGGTGATCCAGTAAAAGTGGGAAAGCGTGTCAAAAAAGATCAAAATGCTGGTAAGGCAACATTTGTATCTTTACTAGGAATGGATACTGCAAAAAAACATTCAGTCGCCTTAATTGATAAAGCAAATGAAGCGTTAATGCCCTATGGAAATAAAGCAAAGAGCTTGCAGCGTTTGGCAAATTTCGTTATTTCGCGCAAAAAGTAATGAAGACTGAGGTATCCAATGAGCCAAAGGCCTGATACGCCAATACTTGATCAGGTACAAACACCTGCTGACTTAAAGCGTTTTAGTGATGAAGAGCTTAAACTCTTGGCAGATGAACTGCGTAACGAAACCATATCTGCTGTTTCTGAAACTGGTGGTCATTTAGGCGCTGGGTTGGGCGTGATTGAGTTATCTGTGGCATTACACACCATTTTTGATGCCCCAAAAGATAAGATAATATGGGATGTAAGTCACCAGGCATATCCTCATAAAATCTTAACGGGGCGACGTGATCGCATTCGGACTTTGAGACAGAAGAATGGTCTTAGTGGTTTTACAAAAAGAAGCGAAAGCGAATATGATGCTTTTGGAGCTGCACACTCTAGTACTTCGATAAGTGCTGCTTTGGGTTTCTCCGTGGCTCGCGATTTAGGTGGCAACTGTGAGACTGGTCTTGGTGACGCCATCGCTGTAATCGGAGACGGCGCCATGTCTGCAGGTATGGCATATGAGGCCATGAACCATGCAGGTCACTTAGGTAAAAGATTAATTGTCGTTTTGAATGATAACGAAATGTCTATCGCACCCCCAGTTGGTGCCTTATCCAGTTATTTGTCACAGTTATATGCCGGGGCACCGTTTCAAGATCTGAAAGCAGCGGCTAAGGGCGCAATAAATTTCTTGCCTGAGCCTTTTCGTGACGGCGCAAAGCGGGCAAAAGATTTGCTTAAGGGTATGGCGGTTGGCGGTACAATGTTTGAAGCTTTAGGGTTTTCTTACTTGGGTCCAATCGATGGGCATGATTTAGATCAGTTGTTGCCTATATTGAGAACTGTAAAGCAGAGAGCAAATGGACCTATTTTAATCCATGCCATAACAAAAAAAGGTCGAGGCTTTGCTCCGGCTGAAAATGCACAAGATAAAGGTCATGCTACTGCGCAATTTGACTTAGTTACTGGAAAACAGGATAAAGGCAAACCAAACGCAATAAGTTACACCGCTGCCTTTTCTAAAACCTTACTTAATCTTGCATCAAGAGATAATAAAATCTGTGCAGTGACTGCAGCAATGCCGGACGGAACTGGGTTGAAACTTTTCTCAGAGAGATACCCGTCTAGATGTTTTGATGTTGGAATAGCTGAACAACATGCAGTAACTTTTGCCGCCGCATTGGCGGCTGGTGGTATGAAACCCTTCTGTGCAATTTATTCTACTTTTCTTCAAAGAGGTTATGATCAAGTTGTTCACGATGTTGCAATACAGAGGCTGCCGGTTCGTTTTGCTATTGATCGAGCAGGTTTAGTCGGTTCAGATGGTGCAACACACGCAGGCAGTTTTGATATTTCCTTTCTTACAAATCTTCCAGGCTTTGTCGTAATGGCACCTTCTGATGAAGCTGAGTTGGTTGACATGGTCAAAACAGCAGCTGAATATAATGAGGGTCCAATCGCTTTTCGATATCCGCGAGGAGAGGGAGTTGGTGTAGAACTGCCAAACTCTGGAGATTTATTAGATATTGGTAAGGGTCGAATAATCAATAATGGTAACAAAGTTGCTGTCCTATGTTTTGGTACTCGGTTAAAAGATGTTTTAAAGGCTTCCGAAATTCTGAAACCAATGGGTTTTGATATCACTGTTGCGGATGCCCGTTTTGCAAAACCATTAGATAAAGATTTGATAGAGCTTTTATGTTCAGAACATGAAGCTTTAATTACCATCGAAGAGGGCGCGATTGGTGGCTTTGGCTCTCATGTGGCCCAGTATATAGCTGAAAAAGGTTTTTTCGATAACGGATTAAAGTTTCGATCCATGTTCCTGCCAGATATTTTTATAGATCAAGCAAGTCAATCGGATATGTATCAGGTAGCAGAGATGAATTCTGAGAATATAGTGAACAAAGTATTAGCTACATTAGGTATTTCTAAATTAAGTACAAAATTAGCATGAGATACTTACCCGTTTTAAAGGCTATCGGCCAACTAAAGCATCGAGGCCAGCTTTAAAATTTGGAAACTTTAAGGCGAGACTAAATTCATTTTTAATCAGATGGTTATTAACGCGCTTGTTGTCTGAATAAAAACTTTTAGCCATTGGAGATAATTCGGCTTCTTCAAAATCAATTCTGGGTGGTTCTGGATAGTTTAATAATTTTGCTGCATAAGCTAAGACTTCATCTGGTGCAGCGGGCATATCATCACAGACATTATATATTGAACCACGATTTGGCATTTCTATTGAGGCTCGTAATACCTGTGCAATATCTTCGACATGTATACGACTGAAAAATTGGCCTGGTTTACTGATTAACTGTGCCTTGCCTGATCTTATTTTATCTAAAGGACTTCGGCCCGCACCATATATGCCTGCTAATCTAAAAATATGTAACGGTAAGTTATTTATTCTGGCCCAAGTATTTTCTGCATTTACCCTGAGCAGGCCTCTGTTGCTGGAGGGATTTACAGGAGTTTTTTCGTCTACCCATTGTCCATCATGGTTACCATAAACACTGGTTGTTGATAGGTATCCAAACCATGAAAGATTTATAGATCTTGCTATGATATCCTCGGCAAACTTTTCATATACAGGATCTCCCACTTCAGTTGGTGCTATTGAATGTAATATATAATTTGCACGTTTTATTACAGCTTTTATGCTTGTGTCATCTGACCACATAAGTGGTGTTATGTTATTCTCTTTGAGTAAATCCGCAGTGTCCACATTTCTAGTAGTGCCAAAGATTTCCCAATCCTCGGTTCCTAGATGGTCTGCAAGAGCGCTTGCCGTGTAGCCGTGTCCGAATATCAATAAACGTGGACTTTTCATCATACTGATTACTATTTCATCTCTTTAGAGATTTGTTGCCGAGCACTTTAGTAGCCAAAACTGAAATGTTCAAAGTTTTAAAAAAACAATTTTAAACATAGTTTAAGCGTCTAATTCTTTCTTTTCGACCTTGGTGATTTTACCAGCTATTATAGATAAAATTGCTGCTGCAAAACTGAACAAGGCACCCATCTTTGCGGCATCCTGTACAGGCCCGGCCTCAAAAGCGACCGTCGCTACAAATAAAGATACTGTGAAACCTATTGCTGCGACAAATCCAATAACCACAAGGTCAATTAACCTCAATCCCTCTGGCATGCCAAGTTTAAGAGGTACAGCTGCAAGCCAACCGAACAAAAATATCCCAATCGGTTTGCCGATGATAAGACCAGCAAGAACTAGCCACGTTGCATCTCCAATTGCGGAAAACTCTACTCCAGCATTTAGCAAACCAAAAAAGAATAAAACTATTTCGACTGGATGCTTGAGAGCGTGCTCCATGGTATTCAGAAGGTCGTGTACATGCTCCTCTGCCTGATCAAAAAATCCAAATGCCCGGTCTGCGTGCGGTATTGTTAGAACGATTGGAAGTAATCCTAATGCTGGGTGCAAACCTGAACGCATAAAGCCGTACCAACTGATGCAGCCAGCAATTGCGTATGGCCAAAAGGAAAGGTTTTTACGTACCCATGTTGAGCTCGCTTGGCTTTTGTCATTACCATCTAGTTTTCCAGGAAGCCTGTTAAATAAAAGATAAACCAATACTGCCGCTCCAACAGACAGTAGGAGCCATTCAGGAGCCAACTCACCGGAAGGATAAAAAATAGCTAAGATGATCAAACCCGCTGCATCATCTGCTATTGCTAATAGTAATAAAAAACTCACTGCAGGGTGTCCTGAGCCAAATACTAACCTACCTACTAAATAGCAGAATGCAATGTCGGTAGCTGTTGGAATTGCCCACCCGTTTGCGACAGCATTGTAGGTGTCTGAGCCGAGTATCATAGCCATGCCAAGATAGACCGCGATCGGCCCAAACATCCCACCGGCAGTTGCGAAGAGAGGAGTTGCAGCTTTTTTCCCTCTTAAACTCCCATTTTCAAGAATTATTGCTTCCCATACCTCTTTCGCCGCGATAGCAAAAAACAGAGCCATAAGAATATCGTTTATCAAGTAATGTAATGTGAGTGTTCTATGACCATGGTGATAATGACCGATAGGAGAATGGTCCCAAATAACATAATCCACAAAATGATGATAACTAACAGCATTCGTGTTAGCCCAAATTAGGGCTGTAATTGCTCCTATTATGAGTAGCAAAGAATAGTTAGTTAAAAAATTCCAAACTCGATACATAAAACTACACTCACTTCATTTTTGGGCTGTTTATCAACAAATATACACCGTATCAAGGGTCAGAAATTATGAAGTTTTTTAATCGCTAAAAATCTATTAGTTTTGTATGAAGCTAGGTGGCACATAGCCACAAACAAGTTTGATATCACTCTAACTTTTGTCTTAATTCTCGTAAAATTGGCACAATGGCTTTTAGGCGTTCTTCACCCATTTCATGTGCAAGCTCGTTTATAATTGGCGTTACGGCTATCAAAGCATTATTTCTTGCTGCGATGCCAGCAGGGCTAATACTCACCATTTTGCGCCGAGCGTCTTCCCAGTCCGGCCGCACGTGAACGTATCCAGATAGTTCTAATTTATTCAAGGTATTTGTAATTGCCCCTCTCGTCACACGAAAACTTTTTGCAATTTGAGCAGGTGTTCGCTCAACTTTCGTATGGCTCAATTGGTTAAGCACTGAAAAGTGAGACAGTTCCATGCCTTTGGGTAAGACCTTCGCTAGTCGATTACGCACTAATTGATCTAGAGCTAGGATTTCTCCAAATAGTGGCACTGCTAAAGAGTTTTCGTTATTCATAGTTATTCATAACTAAACTTACAATCGTGCGTCAATGATGGCAGTTTAGAACGTGCCGATTTTACTTTTGATAAGTCACATGTGAAGTATGCTATAGTTCCTGTGCTATGCTTTGCATTGACCAGAATATTGCCCCATGGGTCAACAACCATTGAGTGTCCATATGTTTTTCTGTAACCTCCACCAGTGAAATTATGTGTCCCAGATTGCGCTGGTGCAATTACAAAAGCGCCATTTTCTATAGCTCGCGCTCGGAGGAGTATTTCCCAATGAGCTTTGCCTGTTGGCACTGTGAATGCTGCAGGTACAGTTAATAATTGTGCTCCACGTTGAGAAAGGCCTCTGTAAAGATGAGGAAACCTGACGTCATAGCATATACTTAAACCAAATTTTCCAATCGCGGTTGATATTATTTTCGCATTTTTCCCTGCTACAAAACTTGTGCTTTCAATGTGTTCTTCAGACGCTGAGATAGCAGCATCGAACATATGAAGCTTGTCGTATTTTGCGATTATCGATCCTGATGGATTTATTAAAAAAGAACGGTTTAAGAACTTATGTTTAGGCTTATTTTGCTTGATAGCGAGAGACCCAATTAAAATGTAGATAGATTTTTTTTTAGCGACTTTAGTCAAGCTAGATAGGGTAATATCCTCTTTTTCCGTTTGCAGCACGGTTTCTTTGTGTAAATTACTATTAGAAATACAATTTGCAGTCTCTGGCAAAGCGATAAATTCTACATTTTTGGCTGCAGCTGTATTTATCATATTATTGATCAGTTCCAAGTTTTCTTTGGGCTCATCAGTAGATGATAGTTGAAGTAGTGCGCCTTTCCACATGCGCTAATCTCCCAACAATTTGTCAAGTTTACCTGACTGTTGCAGTGAATATAAATCAGAGAAACCGCCCAAATGCGCATCATTTATAAATATTTGTGGTACAGATCTACGTCCATTTGCTTTTGTCATCATTTGGCCTCTTAGCTCTAGATCAGAAGAAACATCAATTTCTTTGTAAGAAATCCCTTTGTCGTCTAACAAGCTTTTTGCCGCACGACAGAACCCACATGTTCGGGTTGAATATAATGTAATCTTTTTCACTGCTCAAAGCTTCGACTCTGTAAGTTCTCATTATATGATGCTATTCTCAAGTGTGAGATCTTTTGGTTTTAAAGGCTATTGGTGAATATATCAATTTCAGAGTTTCATTTTAGGTTAGAAAAATTTCGTGATGCAAGACTCTAATATTTTAGTAGATAGAAAGGCTTTAGAAATGAGCCGAAATAGGGTTATCAGGCGCGATGAATGTTTCCTGCATGATTTAGTTATATCAGAGATCAAAGATAGGATTCAAAATATTAATAGGGATTTCCACCTAATTGCTATTGTCACAGGGCTTCCAGCTCCTTGGCGTAAAGCATTTCCTGAAGCTACCATTATCGAAGACAAAGAAAACCTAGATTTAAGCAAGAGTTTCTATGACCTTGTAATACACGGAATGGCACTTCATTGGGCAAATGATCCAATTGGGCAGCTAATTCAGGCAAGGCTTGCTCTTAAAAATGATGGTCTGATGATCGCTGCATGTTTAGGTGGAACGACATTGAACGAGTTACGAAGTGTGTTGACAGAAGCAGAAACAACATTAATGAACGGAATTCATTCGAGGTTTATGCCTTTGGCTGAAATTCGTGATCTTGGCTCGATTATGCAAAGAGCTGGGTTCGCTTTGCCAGTGGCAGATAGTGCCATTACAAACTTTCTTTATAAAGATTTTTATGCTTTATTACACGACTTACGCTTAACGGCTGAAACGAATGTGCTCATCGATAGGAATAAGTATTTTTCAAGACGCGATATTTTCGAGTTAGCCTCTGAGCTTTATCAGAAGCGATTTTTTAGATCAGATGGAATGCTTAGCGCAACTTACGAGAATATATATCTTACAGGTTGGGCGCCAGACCCAAGCCAACAAAAGCCACTTAGACCGGGAAGTGCTAAAGTGCGATTGGCTGATGCCTTGGGGACGAGGGAAACCCACTTCCCAGATTGACCAAAGTGATAAAAGTTTTATGTCACATAATTGAATGAACAATTACTAGCTCTGAAGGTAAAAAATGTTTGATACTTCAACGCCACTTGAAACGCCACAACATGCGAATGCTGAACATCCAAAAATTCCAAAGCAAAAAATTGGTGTTTTAGTTTCAAATTTAGGTACGCCTGATAACTATGATTATTGGTCAATGAGAAGATATCTGAACGAATTTTTATCTGATCGTCGAGTGATTGATTACTCACCTTTTTTATGGCAGCCTTTGCTACAGTTGTTAATTCTTACCTCCAGGCCTTTTAGGTCTGGTGCAGCTTACAAGTCAATTTGGAATGAAGATGAGTCAGAAAGTCCACTGCTGACCATAACAAAAGCCCAAACAGCAGCAATAAAAAGCACCCTTCAGAAGCAATATGGAGATAGTGTGGCTGTACAGTTTTGTATGCGTTACGGAAACCCCTCAACAAAGTCAAAAGTAAGACTATTAGTGAGTATGGGATGTAGTAAAATTTTATTTTTCCCACTATATCCTCACTACGCAGGCGCTACGAGTGCTACTGCTAATGATCAATTTTTCAGGGCTCTAATGAACGAAAAGTGGCAGCCGTCTGTCAGAACTGTCGCTCCTTATTTTGATAACCCCTTGTACATTGACGCATTAGCTAAATCTGTTGAAACTGCATATGAAAAAGCAGATAAGAAACCAGAGGTTTTAGTTTGTTCTTATCACGGCGTTCCTCGCCGTTACCTTGTACAAGGGGGCGATCCGTACCATTGCCAATGTCAGAAAACTACGCGCCTTCTTCGAGAAAGGCTTGGTTGGAGTGATACAGATATTGTAACTACCTTTCAGTCCAAATTTGGACCTGAGGAATGGTTGAAGCCTTACACTGTTGAAGAGGTAGCAAGATTAGCCAAAGAAGATGGAAAGAAAAATATTGCAGTAATTGCACCTGCGTTTTCGGCAGACTGTATCGAAACGCTTGAAGAAATAAATGAGGAAATAAAGGAAAGTTTTGAGGAGGCTGGCGGTAGTGACTTTTTGTACATTCCTTGTTTAAATTATGAACCGCTGCATATTAGTGCGCTTTGTAAAATAATTGACGACAATCTGGCTGGTTGGATTAACTGCTAAAAATATTGCCTCTCAATCCAACTTGCCAGTAGGGCAGGTTTCGAGCTGCCGTCGATTTCAATTCTCGTATCCCAGTTGAGTGTTACAGTATTCGAGTCCTTTTCAGTAATTTTGGCTAGTTGGAAAACTCCACGGATGTTGTCATTACATCGCACTGGGGCTAAAAACCTTAGTTTATCAAAGCCAATGTTTATCCCCATTTTTAGAGCATCATTTTCAGGTATTGCATCATAATACATCGCAGATAATAAAGACATTGTGAGAAATCCATGTGCAATTGTTGTCCCAAATTTAGTTTCTTTAGCTTTGTTTTGATCAGTGTGAATAAATTGGTTATCTAGTGTGACTTTTGCAAAAGAATTTATAAGTTTCTGATCGACCTGGAACCACTTCGATGTCCATTTCATATTATTTTGCTGTGATAGCAGTCTTCTAATATTTTGAGTGGGCATTTTCAATCATAACTTTGTTATTTGGTGTTTAGCCTAGTGATCAGAATACTAAATACCTACTAAAATTTCTTCAATTGGTTGCGTACGTATACCATAGTGTTTAATGCTTAGTAATGAAATAGTAAGGATTAAGATGACGACAAATATACTCCACAAAGGTGATCTACCAAACCAATTAGACCTTGGCCCTATCGTTGCGGTAGATTGTGAAACTATGGGTCTTAACTTTCACAGAGACAGACTGTGTTTGGTTCAATTATCCAGTGGGGATGGGATTGCTCATATGGTGCAAATCGCTTCTGGACAACATTCTGCACCCAACTTATGTAAATTATTGAGTGATGAGAAGGTATTAAAGATATTTCATTTTGGTCGCTTTGACATAGCAGCATTGTTGAAGACATTTGGTGTTTTAACTAGTCCTGTTTATTGCACCAAGATAGCTAGTAAGTTGGTAAGGACTTACACTGACCGACATGGTTTGAAAAATTTATTACAAGAATTGTTGAATATAGATATTTCAAAACAGCAACAATCCAGTGATTGGGGCGCTGTAACATTAACGGATGCGCAACTTGAGTATGCTGCATCAGACGTTTTATATCTTCATAGTCTAAAGGATGAGCTCGATCTTCGACTGCTAAGAGAGGGTAGAATGGACTTGGCTAAATCTTCCTTTGATTTTTTACCCACACGTGCAAAGTTAGACTTGACCGGTTGGCCTGAGACCGATATTTTTGCACATTAGGCTGGATTAGCACTTGGCTACTTATGATAAGATATATTTTCGTGTAATTAATTTTTTAAAAATTGCGCTACCAGTTATTGGGGTAGGTTTAATCATAGCGATGTTTATTCTATCGAGAGATCAGGTATCTAAAGCAGTCCTGCCATTTGACAAAAACAAATTTGAACATGAGTTAGCAAAGCAGCAAATAAATCAGCTTTACTACTCAGGACAAACTGATGCTGGAGACGAACTTGCATTGTCTGCTCAGGCTGCTGCGGAAAGTCTAGAAGGGCAAGATAAACTCGAAATGAAGTCCGTTAGTGCGACAGTTAAAACTAAATATGGCTTAGAAATTAATGCGACAGCACAGTTTGGAGAATATTTGTATTCAGAAAAATTACTCAAGATGTCAGGCTCAGTTTTGATATCGAGCTCGACTGGTTACCAGCTATCCACTCCGGCATTGCTTGTTTCAACCGATGGGACATATATACGAGGAGAGGGTCCTGTTGAAGGTTTTTCTCCTATGGGTAAGATTCAAGCGGGAAAAATAGAAATAAAAAGAGAAAACGCGAATGCACCAATGCAATTGTGGTTTAGTGAAAAAGTTATGATAGATTACGAACCTAAAGAGATCTAGTTGAGGGATAGATGGTTAGAATAATTTTAATAATATTTTTTTGTATTGTTCCGGGTTTTCTCTCGTCGGATAATAATGACAGCGGTTTTGGCACATTAGCTACCGATCGAAGTGAGCCAATTTCCTTCTCATCTGATAGCCTATTTTTTAATGAAAAAACTGGATATAGTGAAATGAAAGGGAGCGTCAAGTTTAGTCAGGGAAACACTGTTTTATCTTCTAATTATGCACAAATTTCATTTAACTTGACTACAAACCAATTAGAAGAATTTTATGCTAGTGGCGATGTAGTGTTAAAAAGTGGTAATGATGTCGCGATGGGCAATGAAGCAGTTTATAACTTTACAAAAAGTGAGTTAACGTTTTTGGGTGATGTATTTTTTTCAAAAGCTGGAGGTACAGTCAAGGCACAGAAAGCTGTTATAAACACTGACACCGGTTTTGCTTCAATGACTGGTAACGTCCAGACAACTTTGCTGCCAAAAAAACAAGAAGGCTCTGGTGAATGACAAAATTAGTATCTGAAAATCCTCAGATTGGTTTAGTAGTTCAAGGTTTGAGGAAAAGCTACCAAAAAAAAGCCATAATCCGAGATGTTTCCTTATCAGTCAAAAGAGGGGAAGTTGTCGCCCTCCTGGGGCCGAATGGTTCAGGTAAAACTACCTCCTTCTATGCTATAGCAGGTTTGATACAAGCAGATGGTGGTAAGGTTTCGCTGGATGGAAACGATATAAGTGCATTACCTATGTATAGACGGGCACGTCTTGGCATAGGCTATTTGCCGCAAGAAATGTCTATTTTCAGAGGTCTAAACGTACAAGAGAATATAATGGCTATTTTGGATATATCTGAAAAAGATATTCATAAGCGAAGAGAAAGACTAGAAGAGCTTATGGCGGAATTTTCGATAGAGCATTTGAGGAGTGCACCAGCTCTTGCCCTCTCTGGTGGCGAGCGGCGGCGAGTTGAAATAGCTAGGTCACTTGCGGCAAATCCAAAATATTTACTTTTAGATGAGCCATTTGCTGGAGTGGACCCAATTTCGGTATCAGACATACGTGCATTAGTACATGATTTAAAGGACAGAGGAATTGGTGTCTTAATTACAGACCACAATGTACGTGAAACGCTTGATATAGTTTCACATGCATACATCTTGCACGATGGAAAAGTATTGATGGCTGGTGCTCCAGATGAGGTTGTCGCAAATGAAAATGTGCGGCGAGTTTATTTAGGGGACAATTTTAAAATCTTGTAGAATTTCGAATGATTTTAATTGACACCCAATGGATGGTCTATTTTAATACAAGTACGATTATACTGGTTTAAGTTAGACTTAACTAGATCTCGATCATAAAAGACTTCTAATACCAAGCAAAAGGTGCCAAACCAATTTGCCAAGCGAAGCTATTGGTCATCTATCATTGTTGTCTGCGAAAGGAGTAAATATGCGCTATCAAATTTCTGGAAAACAAATTGATATAGGTTCTGCATTACAGCAGCATGTTAAGGCTGAAATAGACGGAGTGGCCTCAAAATATGCAGAACGCCCAACTGATGCAGTGGTTGTTTTCTCGAAAAGTGGTCACGAGTTTGTGTGTGAGGCGACTATTCACTTATCGACGGGATTGACCGCCCAAGCCAAGGCGCATGACAATGAAATTTATGCATCATTTGATAATTGTGCAGAAAAAATGGAAAAACAACTACGCCGGTATAAGAGAAGATTGAAAGATCATCACACTGCAAGAACAACACCTGTTGAACTTTCCTCAGCTTCATCATATATCCTCGCTCCAGAACATGAAAACGAAGAATCAGAACCAGGATCTCTGCAACCAATAATAATTGCTGAGATAGAGACTACAATACCGAAGCTATCTGTGGGCGAAGCAGTTATGCAGATGGAGATATCTAGTAAAGATTTTTTCGTGTTTAAGAATGATGCAAACAAACTAGTAAGTATTGTTTATCAAAGGGACGACGGTAACATTGGCTGGTTTGAGCCAAAGTAAAAATATTGGATTTTTAAGGAATAGCTGCGTAAATGGAACTTTATAATTTGCTTCATCCTGATGCTGTGAAGGTAGTGGCGGCAGCATCCAGTAAAAAACGTGTGCTGCATGATATGGCCCAGTTGGCTGCAAATTGCTACAGTATGCGTACTGAAGTTTTATTAGAAGCATTACTTGATCGTGAAAAATTGGGTCCTACCGGCGTGGGACATGGTGTAGCTTTACCGCACGCTAGATCTATGGATGTTGAGAAAGTGTGTGGAGTCTTCATCTTGTTAGAATCTCCTGTAGATTTCGGTTCAGTAGATAAATTGCCGGTGGATATAATTTTTGGACTTCTTGCGCCCGAAAATGCTGGGGTTGATCATTTAAAAGCTTTGGCAATTGTATCGAGGACGCTGAGGGACAATTCTATCTGT
>Ga0228671_1000412_pt1 | contig 12957 bp, 10 predicted proteins | sample 89DmetaG_FD_183013 | JGI IMG/M metagenome (GOLD analysis project Ga0228671, IMG submission 183013) | Seawater microbial communities from Monterey Bay, California, United States - 89D | ecosystem: Environmental > Aquatic > Marine > Coastal | place: USA: California | collected 2016-11-05 | reverse complement strand
GACGTTCGAACGCGCCGCGCGCGTTTGGCGCGCGGTTTGGTGCGAACGAGCGACGCCGGTCGATGCGCGCTCGAGCGTCGCGCGCGGCGACGCGCGGCGCGATCGCGCGCGCGCGTGGTGGCGAATGACAACCCGCGCTACGCTAACGTCAAATCTTTCGCGCGCCGCTTTCGTGCGTTGAAATATGCGCGAGCTTACGTTCGAAATTCGGAAGGTCCGCGATTCTCCAAATCGCAATCTTTGAAGCGTCGTTGTTCGCGTAGTTGTCGCACATTTCCAACGGCGGCGGGAAGTTGAATGGCTCCGACTGCATGTTGTTTTGATACGTGTATCCAATATCGCGCGCTACACCGACGTCCGATTCCACGCCTCGCTCCGTCGATTTCGGGTGCGTGCTGACGATGAAGTACGTCGAACCGCTCTTCGCGAAATTGGACAAACCTCGCAGGGCTTCTTCGTAAGACAAGTGTTGCACGACGTCGCGATGCATGATGGCGTCGTAACGTTGGCGCATAGGTAACGCGACGATATCATGCGTGCGAAAATCGTCGATATCGGTTTGAACCTCAGACATGCGCGTCTTCGCCGTCTCGAGCGCGCCGACGCTTATATCCATGCCAGTGTATCTTACGTTCTCAATCCCAGGGATGCCTGCTTGCCAATTCGCGTCGCCGCACGGCAAGTCCAAGAAAGTCTTGATGTCATACTTTCGAATCCATTCGCCGATACATCTCGCCGCGGTACTCGTCGTCGCTTTCGTCGAACCGCCCCCGGATCTCGACTCCGCGCTGCCCCATAAATTTGCGTCGTGAATTCTGTTGAACAGCTCTGAACGCTTCTTCGCGCGCCTCACCACCGGCGAATTCGGATTTGCCGCTAAACGTTGTACATCACTCACGCTCTCGACTACACTACGTAACGTCTCGAGTGATTCGGCTTCATCCTCTCTGGCGTTCGAGCGACCAGCGCGGTCAAAGTTCTCGATGATTCGCTTCGCTTGATCGAGCGCGTCCGCGATCGGCGAACTGTTTTCGACCTCTCGCGCATCCGTCGTATCCGTACTCACTGCGGTCGCTAAAACATCGCGCAACACACGCTCGCGCGTAGCCTTTAAGTCGCGCACGACGTCAGCGATTGAACGTTCAAGTGGCGAGACGTCGTCACGGTGCGTTTTCAACGACGACGACGACGACGAAAGACTACGGTACATGATGAACGACATGGATGACGCCAGCGTAATGGAAATCACCGTGATACGAAGCCGTCGCGTCCTTCGTTTGTTTCGCATCGCTTCAAAACAGCGACGTCTGTCGAATGTGCGCGGGGCCTCAGAGTGCGACAACGGTTTTACCAGGACATACCCGACCGTCGGTCTAGATGAACGTTAACCGCGTTAAATTTTACGCGGTGAAATTAATTCAACAGGTGAAATTTTCGCCTCGCGCAGTTTCGACGACATATCGCGCCTGCGAGCGTGATATACACTTCCGCTCATCCTTCGGCCGAGAGACGCATCGCGGCGAAATCTTCATTCGGCGCTCGCGAAGATTTTCGCGCGACACGTCGCTGTCCTACGGGAAGTTTACGTCGCATCGCAGTAACGAAGTGTAGTTGAGTATTGCGTTCAGCGAAACAGCGTTGGCGAATCGACATATGCAGGCACCTTACCTGGAGCGAAAGGCAAACACCACGACGCGTGCATCAGGCGTCGTTCCAGTCACTTCGTCAGCGTCGCGAAAGCATCAAGCGCTGGCGCTTTTCATCTTGACGATCCAAAACACCGCCTTGGTGCTCATGACGAAGTTTTCGTATCGAACAGCCGCGACGCCTTACGTCGTATCCACAGTCATCGCGAGCGCCGAGCTCGTCAAACTCGTTTTGAGCTATATTTTGTTGGTCGCGTCCGACGGACAAAGCGCCGCCCGGGACGCGCTTCGCGAGGTGCCATCCAACGCGACGCGGCTCGCGGTCCCATCGGTGCTGTACGTGATACAAAACAACCTCCTTTTCGAGGGCGTGCGGTTGCTGAGCCCGACCGCATACATGGTGTGTTCGCAGAGCAAAATTCTCACGAGCGCGATTTGTAGCGTCTTGCTCCTGGGAACGCGAATCACGCGTAAACAATATGTAGCGTTGTTGGTGCTCGTGTGTGGGATGATCATGGTACAGAACGAGGAAGGACATCGGAGCAATGTGCCGTCGGATAGAGCGCGGCCGGAAGACACTCTGCGAGGTATGGTCGCCGTGCTCACCGCCGCGTTTACGTCTGGTTTCGCGGGGGCGTATTTAGAGAAAATGTACAAAGAAGTGGACGCTCAAAAGCGATCGGTATGGTTCCGAAACGCACAACTGGCGTGCTTTTCACTTCCAGTGGCGTTGATTGGATCAGTGTGGCGCGATGGAGAGCGCTTGCGCGCGAACGAAAGCGTGTTTCAAGGATACGACAGCGTCGTGTTGCTCGTCATCGCGCTACAAGCCGCCGGTGGTTTAGTCGTCGCGGCGGTGTTGCGATACGCGGGGAACGTGCTCAAATGCTTTGCCGTGTCTATTTCCATATGTAATTGCGCCCTCGCGACGACGGTGTTCGCCAACGACGGACACAACCTGAGCGTTACGGCATCTCTCGGCATAGCGCTCGTCATCGGGTCGACGTTTCTGTATTCAAATGTAGTCTAAAATTGGTAATAAATGTTGATAGTTATAATGCACAGGTTACTACACGTTTCATCACGTCAAACGAAAGTCATACTGCAAGCGTTCCAATCACCGCTGCCAGCAAATCTGAATGTTTTATTCATCTACTCATCGCGTCGCGCGAAACAAATGCGCGTTTACCACCACTCAGCACGCACTGGCTCGCCGAAGGACCGTCACAGGCGTGTAAACTCGTAATCTTCTTCTCCGATGCAACAGGAACACCCATTTCGGCGTAGTGCGCGTTCCAATCGACGTGTCGAATTCGTCCTCTGTCTGGATGATCGCCCGCGTGCCCATCGAGTGGGGCACATTCCGTGCTCGACGGGCGCTCTGCCCACGTCTCCACCGTAGCGATCGACTCATTCGAGAACATGTTTGTGCGCCTCAAAGAATACGAGTGCGGGCTCGAGCGCGAATTACTCAGCGCGACGTACTCCGCCTTTGTATACGTCACCGTCACTTGCGGATCAACCAACATCTTCGGGTGTCCAAGCGCCGCAAAATCGTGACAAATGAGCTCGGTTTCCGCGGCGTGACACTCTGTATCGTCTAAAGAGCGTCTAAACCGCACGCCGAGATCAGTAAATACTTTTGCACGCAAGGTCAGTAGGCCATTCCAGCAGCACAAAACCTGGAAAGGTGCCCCGCCGTTCAAGGCGTGCGACGAGACGACGTCGTGCACAAACGGGAACTCTTTGGTGAACATGCGTCCACTCATGTCGTGCGCGACCCACGTGTCTCGAAACTTCATCGCGTTCGTGGTACCATCAAAATCTAATCCACACTTGATGCTCGCTTCGGTGTGACGTAGCAAGCGCACGATGTCTCCGGCGCAAAAGAATGCGTCAGAAAGAAACACGACTTCGTCGTACGGTGTATCACTCAAATATAAAGGTTCCATCGCCGCGTTTCGAATGCTTTGCAAAAAGTCGATGCGCGCCATGCCAGGAATACGCTCGCGTTGCCGAGTCTTGATGACGTTTGGAACGCCGATGGCGTCTAAAAGTTCTTTGAACGCTTCGAGCGTCAACACCGCGCAGTCACCGTCGCCGCTCGAGTACAGGGATACGAAGACATTCTCAAAACCTTCATCGTTGCCGTACAGGAGAATAAACTTCAACACCTCGACGACGTAGTGGTGCATGAGCACGCAGCTGTTGTGTAGCAAGCCGGTGACGAACACCCTCGGCGTCGCTGACTTCACCAGATGCACTAGTTTCGACTCGCGCCGCACCGCCGATGCCCACGCCAGGATTTCGCTGAAATCATCCGTCAAGACTCGCGCGGAGTCGTTAATAGCGGAGTCGCACGATATAGACGCCGGCGTGGTTGAAGCGGCGTCGCCGACGGCGCTCGCGTCGACGACTCTTTGAAACTTCAACTCGGCGAACTCAAAGTCAAAACTCGCAACCGGGCTCGCGCGACGAGAGACGCTGCGTAAGCTTTCCACATCTCGCGAGCGTGGCGAATGGAGCGCACTCGCACGTTTCGCGATGTCGTCGACTGCTATCGAGATTTTCGAACGTCCCGTGTGCGAAGCGTAGAAATAAATCGAACTCGTGACGACGCACGCAAAAAGTATGCTCAACGCGCGTTTCCTACTGAATCGCGGCATCGTAAAGCTACTGTGAGATCACGTGTGTGGGTTTGTAGTGATGTCTCATCGTACTTCTGACTCGCGAGCGTCTTCGCGTGACAAAGCGCTGCGGAGTGAGGACGAGCCATTCTCCATCTCGGCGTCTTAAAGCATCGTTTTACGGCTAAGTTGAACACTACTGCTAAACTACTAAGAGTGCTACGTGTTTTGCGCACTACGTCTTTAACGTTTCGCCGTCCTTGATTCTGCGAGCAGTTGCGCGATGCCTTCTCGTAAACTTATCGCGGGGCGCCAGTAACTAAGGATGAACGGACTCGGTTCGTTCGACTTCGTGTGGCTGTCTCGGTTGTCGTTACGAGCGACCACGTCATCGCAAAGCAACTCAGCCAGCTCCCTAACAGTCGTCCACTCGAAACTCGTGACGTCTACTACGGGTGGCATCTCGTCGTAGTGCGCGGCGATTGTTTCCAAACACCGCGCGCAGTCTTCTGTGTGCAGAAACTGGCGCTTTTCTGCGCCAGAAGTCATCATGGTAATCGAACCGGTCGTTCGAAGCTTGTGAATAAAATCGGTGATCACGTGCGATCTCTCGCCGTACTTTTGAGGACCGTAGACGTTCCAGAATCGCACAGAGATTCCAGAGAGCACGCTCGTGTAGTGCTCGCCGAGACGTTTTAAAGTGCCGTAAGGGACGTCCATGTTTGACATCGTGCTCGAGGCGAAAACGAACCGCTTGCCGTGCAGTAAACTAAACGTGTTCGCCATCAAGAGACTGTTTCGATGGATGAAACTCGCGGTGGGAGTACTGATGTACTTTGCGCCGCCGACGTCAAAGGCGAGAAAGAAGACGAAATCACTCGACTCGATCGCGTCGCGCGCGCCAGGCACGTTCGCGGCGTCCGTTAAATCGTGCGCGCGATCCACGGCGACGTCCCATTCCGTGACATCGTGACCGGCGCGACGAAGACGAGCCACCAAGGGTGCGCCGATCAACCCGCTCGACCCGAGCACGAGCACGCGCATCGCGGCGCGCGCGCCGAGTCGCTCTACTCGACGCGCGCCGGTTCGCGTGACGCGTCGGACATTCGCGGTGCGCGATGGTCGGATCGATCGAATTCGTCTCCGCGTCGAGCTTTGAAGCGCGCCGACGACTCGGGGCGAACGCGCGCCCGTCGCGACGTCGCCCCACAACGCGAACGCGAACGCGCGGTCGTCGTCGATGACGGGCAAGGTGCGCGCGGGGCGGAGTAAGCGCGTTTTCATCGCCGTCGCGCTGCTCGGTACGGCGTGCGTCGTCGCGTCGTCGCGCGAACGACGCCTGTTCTCGGGCTCGAGGCGGGCGCGCGCGCGCCCTGGGCTCGCCGCCGACGTGTCGCGAGCCTCGGGACGGGGCGACGGTGGATTCGCGCGCGCGACGTCCGACGGCGGCGACGATGCATTCGCGAACGATCCGCGCGAAGACGGCGACGATGGTGACGCACCGTGCGACGCGCCTCGTCGCGTGCGCGAGGTGAGAGAAGGCGCGGCGAGCGCGACGCCCACGCGCGTTTGGGACGAGTACGTTTTGCGCGGAAACGATCTCCCGCAAACCGAATACGCGTGCGAGGGCGCATCGCGACGAGAATACACGAGATTTCTCACGTGGAAGACCACGTGCGTGCCGGCCGTGAAAGCGCCGTTTATAAAATCGTTCCTCGAGTGCATGCCGGATTTGCGATACGTGTTCTTCACCGACAAGGGCATCGCCAAGTTTTTGGACGAGTACGCCAAAGAAAGTGGAATCGAGGGCATGGACGAGGCCGTGCGTAAAATGAACAGCTCGCGATCGAACCATGGGTTGAAATTGGCGGAAATGTCGCGACCGCTTTTACTTGAAAAGTTTGGAGGATTGGCGTTTGACTTGGACGTGGAATGCAAGAAGTCGTGGCGGCCAATTTTGAGCGAGTTCGAGGCGCTCATGGTGCTCGAACCGGGCGATGAGAGTCGCGGTGGGATATATCAGCACTTTGATTCGAGCAAACCGGACGTCATCTCTCCTCTTTTGGCTGATTTTAGTTCGAAAATAGACGTGTTGAGCAGCGTCATGGCGGCGGGGAAACCACACAGCGATTTCTTCCGAGAATTAGCTGCGTTCATGGCGCGAACCGTGAACGACGCGCACTTTCAAGTAGAGATTAACCCAGTCGTAAACATAGGGCCAGTTTTTCATTACAGCTTTCTAGAGCATTGGTTTGCGCACAAACCGCCGCGGGCAAAGGGCGCCGCCGTCGCGTCGTACTTGCTTCACTTTGCCAACTGTTCAGCTTGCCTCGGCGTACATCATGGGGGGTGTACTTGGTGTGACGAAAATTTCGAACCTAAAGGTGATGCGTGCGTTGATATCCGTGAAATTCTTCCGGGGGATAAGTTGACTATTATGGATGGATGATCGCGACGTCGACAAAGACTGCAATTTTTGTCGGCGCGGGAACGTAACACGGTGCAATAGTGCCGTGATAGTATTCTGAATACGTTTGTAACAGTAATGCAGTACAAATACTCGCGATCCAAGCATACTCGCACGATGAAGTCGCACCTCGGGTAGACTACTCTTCAAACCGCCGCCGGGTTCAGAGGTCATTCTGCAAACATCGCACCTCAAAGCTCGACGACTTCACAAAAGCGATCGAGCGTTTAAAACGTCGCGAGACACCTCTCGCGACGGCGATGGCACCATGATTCACCCGGTCGATCGCGCGCGCGAACGCGTGTCATGGATTCAGCGCTGCGAAGTCACACTGGTCGTCCTGGACGCGCGGGACTATTTCTCCTCGTCCTCGCGCTCGCGCTCGCGAGCGTCTGCCTCACGTGGCGAGGCGAAACTCGTCTTCTCGCCTCGATAACGGCGCGCGTGCGATTTGATGACACGTCGTCGCATATCGTCAACCCACGGGTCGAGGCGAGGTCGACGTCGACGACCTCGGTCGGTGAAGAGCGCGAGAGAGAGAGCACTGACAACTCTTCTCACAGCTCAAAGACAGCGTCGTTTAGCGTTGACGGCGCGATGGGAACGCACCGCCGAGCGTCAAAGCTACGCTGCGAGAGAACTTTTGCGGTCAACGGCAAAGCGCAGTTTTCTTGTTACGTGAAGCACGCCTGCGTGTCGTTTCCGAGACAGTCCGCGTACGGCGCGACTCCTCTGGATCCGCCATACGTCGCGAAGGTGACATTGTTTGGAGACGAAGAATTGCTCACGCAAGCGGGGCTCGAGCGAGGAGTTGTGTACGCGGTGGATCCGGTTCAGTCGACGAGCGGTGACTACTCCGCTGGTGTGTCGTACGGCGTCGTACGCGTGGACGCGGCGATGCCCAATGACATTCAGTACGCAACCACACTCTCTCACGTCGACGCGAACGGCAAGAATCGAGAATGGCCGATTGAACTCAAAGGATTTTTCACGTTGGCGTCCTATTTTGCCGCTGGAAACTGGGGGCATATGCTTGCAGACAACTTTTTTGGGATTTGGACGCGTCTTCGTTTCTTGTCACAAAACCTTGACGATGCACCTTCGTCGTATTCAACACATTGGAATAGCGCGAGCACGAAGCGCACCGCTCTAGTGATGAGGAATTGTACGACGGCCCACCCGGTGAATTTACCCCACACCGCGCACCTAGCGGTCCCCGCGTGCGAAAGACACGTCGAGGTTCTCTCGCGGGCTTTAGGCGTAGAGTTGCGAGCGCTCGCCCAAGGAGAGACGACGTGTTACGAACATCTCGTCATTGGATCTCCAGACCACTTGGCACGCATATTACATGCGAACGCCTCGGACGTCGAAGGGTACAGAGATCACATCATTCGCAACATCGGGCGCGACCCCGAACGTAAGGCTTCGAAGAACGCGACTGTGTTCGTCACAAAGCGACGGGAAGATTCGTACTCTTTTTACGACTTTGACAATCAAGAGGAAGTGCTCGGTATGCTGCGATCGACTCGCGGCGCCGAAAATGTCAAGCACTACGTCATTACGCCTGACACCACTTTGGAAGAACAAATCGACGTATTTCTCAACGCGTCAACTCTTGTCTGCCCGGGTGGCGGCGTAGGCTTTTCGTCCTTTTTCCTCGCGAAAGATTCGCACTTGATCATCTGGCCGTATCCCGGCGGCGGGCACGAAGAGAAACAATTCACGCTATCCGCGAAATGGCTCAGAAAGGTTGATATATGGGTGCCTCAAACAGATCCCGTCCAGAATCTCGATCCGGCGGGACCTTTACCGCACTTTGTCTACAAGTCAAAGTACCCCACCGCGGAAATCAAAAGACTTCTCGACGAGGGTGGACGCCGATAAAATCGTATCGACAACGAACAAAATAGCGAACAAAATAGCTTGCGAGTAGTTACAAGTAGTATTTGTGTTGGATGGATCATTTCTACGTTCATCGCAGGGGCAGCACGTCTACGGTCTCGCTCGGAATGTTATGCCCGTAAAGCACCATCCAATAGTCGCGTAACGATCTATCCCCAACACACGAAACGATCGCTTCCTTTGATCCTACGTCTCCGGCGTGCGCGTCATCCAGCCCCGAGGCGAATTCGCTCGTAGCTTTCGTGAGTTCTTCCGCCGCGGCGTGACCTCCGAAAGTGGTTACGTTTGTGTTCATGAAACCACAAATACGACCGCGTTCACGAAGTGGATCCCGCGCGTGTAAAAGCGACATGATGAAGGGCAAAAAGTTTGATATCGAGCCGAGAAATGCGTCGCAGTGCGAGAGAATGTTGATGTCGCTCAACGCCTCGACGACCATTTGTGTTTTCGCGGTTTCAAACTTCAAACCACCCGCCGTCGCCGTCGTCGTCGTCTGCCACAGGTTTGTGGCGGTCGCTGGTGCCCACAAACGCTTGATCATTCGGAATTCGTACGAACGACCGGGAAAACGCTCGTTGAGCTCGCGAACATCCAGTCCATCGTGATCTGTGGCGACGTAAACGGCACGAATTTTCGTTGAATTCCCAAGCCCATCCACCCACTCGACGTAACGCTCCAGAGGTATCCTCAATCTCCCATCGAGTCTGATATCTCCACGGTTGCGAAAATGTATACCGACTGCGATTCCTTCGCTCTCAGATCCCGCTAATGCACTCGATAGGTCGTGTTCGAGAAAACTCTTCACTTTGACGCTCGCGCGACGGACGTCTGTCAGCGCATCCGCGGCGAGCCCAAATAAAAAAATCGCATCAACGCTGAGCTTTTTGCTCCAGTGACGCCAGAAGTCTTGCGCGTCTTGTAAATTCAACATCGGGTTTTCACCTTCCAAGGCTCGACACGAGCGCGACAATCCTGGGAACATGCAGGCAAATCCTTGAAACTCTGCCTCAGCGCAGTCGCTATCCGAAACCAACGCCCATTTACCACGCATCACGTACGACATGTTTCTATGCCACGCCGCCGCCGCAGCTCGCACCATCTCTGTGAGCACCGCACCGGTACCAGGAGGAGGTCCCCCAGGGTATGGAGGTGTTTCCACGGGAGCGCCAAAGTGCGTGCGCGTCTCCGTGGACGCGCGCCCGCACTGCGCGCTCCGCTCATTTAAAAATTCCTCGAAGACCGTTCGTGCGCGCTCGTACGTTTCACGAGTCACTTCGCTCAAGGATGATCTAGACTCTATAGCCGGTCGTCGCGCACGATCCGCGCGCCGCTCCCGAGTGACACCGCCGTCGTTCTCGTACGTTCCGTACGACGCCCCGCGCGATCCGACGACGACGCACGCCACTGAGACGGTGAAAACGAACCACAGTCGACACGAGTGCCTCGCTTGAAACGTCCGTGGTGGTTGGCATCCATGATCCATCGCCGCTTAGAAAAACGCCCCTCCGCCCCAACGGTCGTGCGCGTCACCCCTCAGTGCGTCGTTTCCCTTCGCGAAAACCGAACGCCGTCGCGGCGTCCCCGCGACTCGTCCGCGCCTCGGTCGAAAAATAAAGGCTGTTGCTAGGAAAGCATGCTTTCTCTGCCTCCTCTCAAGCGATTGAGACGCGTGTCGTAATCGAGCGAAGCGAGGCGGTGAGTGACGCGTGACGCCACGCGGGGTGTTTTTCAACCCGCCTCCAACAGCGCGCCGCAAATAATTACATGGACGCGCAAAGTGATACTCGCGCCCGAGGAAGATAGATGCGCGTATTACAAAGTCGGTGTCGCGCGATCGTCAGAATCATTCGTGAAATCAAACTCGAGCGATCGTCGTCGCCCATCCGCGCTCGCCGAAGGGTGCGGGCGCAACGCGGGTGAGAATTCGCCCCAGTACGCGCTCAAATCGTTATTCGAGTACCAACGCACGGTTTCCGCGAGACCGACGTCCCAGGACTTTTCTTGTCGCCATCCGAGCGCTAAAAGCTTTGAGCAATCGATGAAATATCTTCGGTCGTTGAAGGCTCGATCGCTCACGTGCTCGATGGTCGTTTCCGGGTCGCGATCGAGGAGCTTACAGACATCCCGAGCGACGGACAAGATCGTCCGTTCTTCGCGCGAGCCGATGTTATAAATCTGCGCCGGCGTTCCGCGGTGGAGAATGACGTCGAACGCCGAACCCGCATCGTCGACGTGCATGTACGAACGCGTCACGTCGCCGTCGCCGTGTATAGAAATCTTTTCCCCGCGTTTCGCGAGGATTGAAAACTTTGGAATCGCCTTCTCTGGATACTGATTCGGCCCGTACACGTTGTTTCCGCGAGTGATGATGTACGGCAATCCGTACGAGCGTCCGTACGCCATGACGAGCATCTCCGCGCCCGCCTTGGTCGCGGCGTACGGGTTGGTGGGCGTCAGGAGCGCCGCGTGCTCGGTGTTTGAATCCATGAGATTTTCCCCGTATACCTCATCCGTGGACACGTGCAGGAATCGTCGAATTTCGGTCGTCTGCGCTCGCACGCACGCCTCGAGTAACGCGTGCGTGCCCTCGATGTTATTCTTCGTGAACTCGTACGAGTTCCCGAAAGAGTTGTCCACGTGACTCTGCGCGGCGAAGTGCACGACGGTGTCGATGCGCTCGCTTTGCAAGACGTAACTCAATAAATCGAACGAACGCACATCGCCCTTGACGAACCGCACGTTCGCGCATTCTTTCGCGCGTTCGAGATTTTTCAAGCTCGAGCAATAGTCGAGCTTGTCCAGGACGACAATCTGTCCGAGCGCGACGAGTCGTTCGCGGTCAGTCGTTCGCGCGAGAGATGGGTGCAAAGTCCGTGCGTTGTTCGACGCACGCACACGGGGTCGAAATCGTGCGCGCACCGTGTACTCGGGATGCCTCGACGCGAGGCGCTCGGCGACGTGCGAGCCGATGAAGCCGGCGCCACCGGTGAGAAGGATGCGCATGCGGGCGGACGGGCGTCTCGATCGAGCGCGTCTAGATTTTCGGAGATTATCTCGACGACATGCTCGCGAATGCCGCGCGCGCCTCGAGGGCGCTCGATGACGACGCTCACGAGATCTCGACGCGACGCCTCGCCTATTGGCGCCGCGCGCACCGGCGCGCGCAGAAAACGAACGTCGGTGCGGCGTCGGGAAAAACTGATTTAAATCACATTTCGTATTTTCATAGATTTCATACATCTCTGAATACGATGATGCGAGACGATTTCGATCATCATCGCGGGACACCCGCTGCGCAGGAATCCAAATTTTCGAAATTTCCGGGACTTTGCGGATTCGACCCCCTGGAAATTTCAGACAGTTTCCAGATCCCCTGAAACAGGGGGTCATTCAGACATTTCACGAGCGTGTAGGTCAACCGACGTGCGGGGAAAGCGCGCGATTGAGAGATAACGCGGCGTGAAATATCCCAAATTCACAAAAAAGTACCAAATTCGACACGTTTGACATCTTAATCGAAGGTGTTCAAGGCAGTTTCACGGAGTATTCTGAACGTTCAAGCTTACCTCAAATGATTCACGCGATGTGAATTTGTTTTTATTTCGAAGTGCGCGTTCACGGCGCCGCAAAAGCGTGTTGAATTTTACTAAATTTGACGAGTCATGACTCAACTTAGCACGTGGGACTCGAATGCCAAAATCGTCCAAAATCGCATCAAATGGCGATCCCCAGCCGTCGCTGGGACGTCTCGACGCGTAAAAGTCGCTGCGAAGAGAAAAAAGTTCGTGTACGACCGCGCCGTGCGCTTTTCTCGCGCGTTCGCGGGCGCGTCGCGCGCGTAGAGTAGTGAATGTACACAATGAGGGGGTCGTTCTTGAGTCACGGTCGGTCAAATGGGCTCAAAAAACTCACTGGTGGCGTTTGAAAAAACGGGCCTCGTTTGGGAAACTGTCTGAAATTTCCAGGGGGTCGAATCAGCACAGTCCGAAGGATCCAGGGTTTGCGATGACCAGACGGATCTGAATTATCATATTTAATAATATATTAATGCTATCAAAATATTGCACGTCGTTTATTGATCAGTTTCCCGACGATCCGATCGCTTTCCGGGCGCGATCGCCCGTGCGGAGTGGTGCGGCGCCAGCCGGACGCGGCGCGGCGCAAAATTTTGACGTGGAATTTTGGAATTCCGGAAATCGACGGACGAATTCAAAACGCGCGCGAGTCAGTCGTCGGCGCGGCTCGCGAGACGGCGGGCCTCGAGTCGACGCGAAACCGGACGACGCGATCGCGCGCGACGGCGGACGACGACGCG
>Ga0228671_1000408_pt1 | contig 13010 bp, 9 predicted proteins | sample 89DmetaG_FD_183013 | JGI IMG/M metagenome (GOLD analysis project Ga0228671, IMG submission 183013) | Seawater microbial communities from Monterey Bay, California, United States - 89D | ecosystem: Environmental > Aquatic > Marine > Coastal | place: USA: California | collected 2016-11-05 | reverse complement strand
TAGCCGCCTCGACCACCGCCGCTTCGACCACCGCCACGGTAACCTCCACCACCGCCACCGCCGCCTCGACCTTGATCTCTCGATCGTCGGTCTGCTGCGATGTAGACCACTTCAAATTCTGGAAGAATTGAAAATTCCGGCGGCATGAAGTCGACATCTATGCCAACATCCCGCTGAATGCGACTGTAAGAGCGCTTTTGAGGACGTTGAACAAGTGAAACGACAATACCAGAAGCACCACCGCGTGCTGTGCGCCCGCTTCGGTGCTTGTACGCCTTGCCATTTTCTGGTGGATCATAGTGGATGACACAATTCACGCCTTCGACGTCGATTCCACGAGCTGCAACATCGGTTGCAACCAAAGCCATGCATTCTCCATGCTGGAACCTTTGCATCGCCATGTCACGCTGGCGCTGACTCAGGCCACCGTGTAAGGTCTGAATGGCCATTCCATCGTAACTGAGGTCGTCACCAACGCGGTCGACCCCTGCGCGAGTTCGACAGAAGACAATGCTGCGGCCACATTTGCGAATGAGTTCCGCTGTGATATCGGGTTTCTTTGAATTTGGCATGAGCCAAAAGTGGTGAGTCATGCTTTCCATGCTGACTTCCTTCGGGCCCACTTCAATGGTGACTGGGTCGGTCTGGTAATCTCGCACGAGGTCGGCAACTTCGTCGTCAAGAGTTGCACTGAAGAGGATGGTTTGGCGGTCTTTTTTGCATCGATCTAGAATTTTACAGACCGGCTCCATGAATCCCATGTCAGCCATACGATCCGCTTCATCGAGAACAACGACTTCGACATCATCGAGCGAAAGTGCGCCACGCTCCATCAAATCGAGCAAACGGCCCGGGCAAGCCACAAGCACATCGACACCTTGGTCTAAAGCTCGAAATTGCTTGTTGTAAGACACGCCGCCGTATATGGCGTGGACATAAAGTCGCATTTCGTATGCAAGAGGGTCGAGCACCTTGTAAATCTGTTCTGCAAGTTCTCGGGTTGGCGTGAGGATGAGGGAAGTTGGTCTTCGAGGCTCTGCTTCTTTTGTTCTCGAAAGCAGGGGTAATCCGAAAGCCAGGGTCTTACCAGACCCGGTTGGTGCTCTGCAGCATACGTCTTTGCCGAGCATTCCATCCGGGATTGACTCCTTTTGAACTTCGAAAGGTTCGAGGATTCCCTGGGTTCGAAGCGCGTTGACTAACGCTGGTTCAATGCCCAAATCACTGAAGGAAACCATACACCCACCTCGTTCAGTGCCGCCGTCCGACCCTATTTAGAACCAACAGTAGGAAAAAAGGTCCAATTGGGTGGCTCAGCCAACACTCAATTGCGCCGAACAAGCATGGCAACAGCGTTTCCACCGCCGAGGCACAGCGTCACAATGCCCGTTGAAGACTCGAGCCTTCGCATGACCGCAATCATGGTGATCAAGCATCGAGTTCCGCTTGAGCCAAGAGGGTGGCCGAGGCTGACTGCTCCACCGTGAAGGTTGAGACGGTCATGTGGAATGTTCAGTTCTTTGGCAATCGAGCATGAAGCGGAAGCAAAGGCTTCGTTGTGCTCGAAAACGTCGATGTCAGAAACTTTGAGTTGGTTGCGTTCGAGAAGCGTCTCAATCGCCGGAATCGGGGCACTCATCACCCGAGCGGGCTCTACGCCGCTTGTGCAATAGTCTTCGATGAAGGCAAGGATTGTCCATCCTTGTTGCGCAGCATACTCAGCATCGGCCACCAACACTGCGCTGGCACCATCGTTGAGCGTGCTTGCGTTCCCTGCAGTGACTTGACCACCCTTCTTGAACACAGGTCGTAGGGTTGAGAGGCCGGAGACCGTGGTGTTTGGTCGAACCCCTTCATCTGCTGAAAATTGAATTGGTTCTCCTTTTCGTTGAGGGATATCAATGGCGAATGTCTCCCAATCAAACCATCCGTTAGATTGAGCCTCTGCTGCCCTTTTTTGGCTTCGAGCAGCGTAAGCATCCGATTCTTCACGGGAAACATCGCACTCATCGGCGATGGTTTCACCAGAAGTCCCCATGTGAACATCGTTGTAACCGTCCCAAAGACCGTCGTGGATCATTGAATCAATCAGTGTTGCATCTCCCATTTTAGAGCCTTTACGATGGTTCTTCAACAGGTGTGGTGCGTTGGACATGCTCTCCATACCTCCGGCAATGATCGCCTTGTATTCTCCAGCACGGATGCTGTTTGCGGCCATCATCGCCGCCTTGAGTGAACTGCCGCAGACTTTGTTGACTGTGACGCAAGGCGTCGAGTAGGGCAGTCCTGCTCCCAAGGCAACTTGTCGCGCTGGGTTTTGGCCAGCACCCGCTTGAAGCACTTGGCCAAAAATGACCTCGTCAACAACCCCGGACGCGGCATCAATGCCTGCCCGTTGGCATACTTCCTTCACAGCCAAGACACCAAGGTCAACCGCTGAAAAGCCAGACAAGGCACCCATGAACTTGCCAATAGGCGTTCGAGCAATGGCGCAGATGGCCACTTTGGGTTGAGGCATGGAGCATCCAACGAGAGTCTATTCTTCAATGTGCGCGCCCAAAAATCACCTAATTTGGATGGGAGAAGGCTTGATGAAGAGGAGGTGCTGGCGGTGGCATGGCCAAATTCAAGACTGGATTCACAACCGACCGAGAAGCAAACGAAATGCGACATGTGGAAGTTGAAATCGATTTTACACCGAACGCACTTGCATCGATTCTTTACCGACAAGGCGACACTGTCATCCTCGCTTGCTGCACAAAAGAGGCTCGCCTTCCTGGATGGTTTCCCCGCGATTCAACCAAAGGATGGGTCCATGCTGAATATTCATTGCTTCCGGGATCGACCGATTCCAGATTCCGAAGAGAACGTCGAGGAGCGAAAGGACGAACGCAAGAAATTGAGCGATTGATTGCTCGATCCCTACGAGCTGCTGTCAATCTTGAAGCGCTAGGCCCAGTCGCACTGAACGTTGATTGCGATGTCTTGAACGCCGATGGTGGCACACGATGTGCATCGATCACGGCGGCGAACATCGCCTTGCGTCTTGCCGTTCGACGCCTCATTGCTCGTGGTGACTGCCTGCCGCTCGACATGCGTCCAACTGAAGACGAACGACGAAACGGTTGGTCCGCTCCATCCCTTTCAGGCACTGAGCGTACCAACCATGAAAACGCGGTGATTCCACATGATTTGGCAGCGATATCCGTTGGCTTAATCGATGGTGAAACCTACCTTGATCTTGATTACATTCTGGATTCAAACGCTGATGTCGACATGAACGTCGTCAAAACCAGCGATGGAAAGTATGTCGAAATTCAAGGAACTGGTGAAGAAGCAACCTTCTCCGGCGAAGAATTGGTGGCTTTGCTCGCCCGTGCTGACGGTGGCTTAGAAGCACTCTTTGACGCTCAAGCAGCATTCCTCGATGGCATTGAGTGAGCCATGTTGCTTCGGCGGAAGCCTTGATATGGCAGGGGTCATCGCCAAGTTGCACGGGTCAGTAGCTTAGTTGGGAGAGCGCGGCACTGAAGATGCCGAGGTCGCTGGTTCAAGTCCGGCCTGACCCACCTCGTCGCACCAATCAGCGTCAGCGTTGAACGCCAAACTATGCCTTCCTCGGGAAATGATTGGCAAATACGAGCGTTGGGTTCATTTGCATGAACCTCTTCTGAGAATCATGGGCGGCAAAGTCGATGACAATCCCGCCTCAGGTGACGGTTCTGACCATGAGTCAAAACGGGATAAAATCGCCAAGGAACTCGAGGTCATTCGAAACCGGAGAACCGGTGGCTCTGGAAACAAACTTCTCGCCAACAAAGAAAATTTCGTCTTGGTTGGCGGCATGCTGTATGCTGTCTTCTATGCAGTGATGATTTTCGCTATGTCATCTGGTGCACTCGGCGAGTCAACCGCTCTCGACCATGCAGCATCAAAGACATTCTTGGACATCGGTGGGGAATGTGAAGAGATCACAGACGAACCATGGATTCACATGTTTCCAAATGAAGAACAACACGCATTCTCACTCGCTGGCCACAACCTCCCTGATGGCTACGCTTCGTTGACCTACGCTGTCGAATCCCTTGACGAGGACACACCCGCCTGGACCGAAACAAACTCAACAGTGAAAAAGGTCCAGTTGAAGGGGGACTCAGACACTGGCCGGTCGTATTACAAAGCCCCATACAACGAGTTCCCAGAGGGGCATTACGCCCTTACATTCTCGGTTGCGGTGCTCAATGAGTCCAACCTCACAAACGCAGTGGCCGTACCTGGAGGAGAAGAAATCTCCAAAACAATTGAATTCGAGATTTCAGTTTCAAAGCAGACCTTGGCCTTCCTTCCATTTGTCGATGATGACGAAAAGCAGGAAATCCGAGTCACGGACACCGGTGCACGTTCATGCTGGAGCGTTCAAGATCTAGGTGATTGGGGCTACCTCTTGATTGGTGCGGAACTTGGTGGCGGTCGTGAAACAGCAATGCTCACCGGTGGATCGGCAGGAATTCCTGCATGGTGGATGGCCTTCACTTCGTTGTCCCTCTCAGCCATCACCCTGTTCGTTCTCTACCCGTTGATGTACAAGATCTACCATCAAGACAGCGATGACATCCTCTCCCGCACTCACATCAGCAGACTCGTCGAAGACATCGTTACCAAAACAGCCTCGAGGCTGAACATCAATGTTGATTGGGAATTGTACAAACTTGAACCTAGGGAACTTTCGATTGACATCATGGTCCCCTACAAAAACACAGAATCAACCCTCTCAGACAGCAAAGATGTGCGCGCTGAAGTGCTGCGAGAGATTCTAGACGAGTTTGCCTTGTTTAGAGTGTTCAAGCCGGTTCAGTTGACGGTGCGCACCATTGGCCTCAATCAGGGCATTGACTTCGATTCAGGAGTTGGCATAGGGACATCTGCGGAAGAAGAAACCGCTGAAACTCAGAATTATTCCTCGTTCTTTTCAGAACTTCACACCCTCTCAAGGGTTGAGGATGAAGTTCGAGAGAGTTTGGAACTCTTCTTCGCTCGTCGAAGCGACCTTTCCATGGAAGGAGCCGTTGTCACAAGCGATGACCGAGTCATCTTCGTCTCTGTGATTTATCGCCCAACACAACGCTTTGCGTTCTTCAGATTCAAGAAAACTCGCGATGAAGTACAGACTGAATTGCATCGGTTTATTGCAAAGCGTAACGCTGACTTGCTCGGTTCTCAAGACCTCATCGTCAAGGGACGAAATCAAGTTTCAACCCTCGCAGATCGTTCTGGTGCTGGACGTGTCGAACGGGCATCGAAGAGCGACGAGCGGATTGTTGCTGTTGCCAAACAGGACGGTCTTGGTGGCAAGATGATGCAAACCAAGTTGCTTGGGGATACCTTGTCGACCGTTGAGTACATGGCAAATGAGAAGCGTGAAATGATCAACAAATGGGGCTTCTGGGGCTTGATTGTCTTCGTCTGGATTCCGTTCATGGCCTCTGGAGTCCTTGTTGGCGCAATGCTTGGGTTGCTCTCAAGAATGAACTTCATGCGCGTGCTCACTGCCACCTTTATCGGTGGTTCAATTGCATCAATCACATGGGCTTACACCGCTGAAGGCATTGTGAAATTCATGCACCAATACAAGCTTGAAGCTGTGATTCCGTTGATCATTATCGTCTTTGTTGGAGCTGCGATTCTGCACGTCCGTTCGACCAAGATGCGTCGCCAAACTGAACTGTTTGAAGACACCCTCTTGGACAATTTCCACGCCAACATTCAAGCGAAATACGGCGAACAACGGTGAGGGTTTGGATGCAAGCCATCACTAAGCAAGCGGCTAAAGAAGGCCAGGTTGGAGACCACGCGAAGATTGGAATCGTGACCGTCAGTGACCGAGCCAGTCAAGGGGCGTATGTCGATGAAGGGGGTCCAGCGCTGTTGTCTTTTCTTGAACAGGCTATTGCTAGTCCATGTGAGGTGCACTACCGGTGCGTTCCAGATGAACGGGACGTCATCGCTTCAGCATTGGTTGAATTGATCGACGGTATTGGTTGCAATGTTGTGGTGACCACCGGAGGCACAGGTCCCGCTGCCAGAGACGTGACTCCTGAAGCAACTGAAGGCGTGCTTGACCGTGTTCTACCCGGCTTCGGTGAGCAAATGCGTGCGATATCACTCAACTTTGTACCAACTGCAATCCTCTCAAGGCAACTGGGTGGAACCAGAGGGAACGCCCTTGTGTTCAACTTACCAGGCCGGCCAAAATCAATTCGTGAAACCATAGATGAAATTTGGAAGGCTGTTCCATATTGCGTGGATTTGCTTGGAGGACCGTACATCGATACTGTCGATGAGGTGTGCGATGCTTTTCGCCCTGCTTCAGCAAGGCGGAGATGAAAACGACACCATTTCGCATACGAGGGTTCATGGGGTGGACTCATTGACCAACGCTCATGAGCAATGAACACACAGGAAACCTCCTTATTTGCAATGCAACAATGATTCTACCTGATGAAACCATCATTGGTGATTTGAGGGTCGAACAAGGCATCATCGCCGAGATTGCGCCCGGTGGAGGACTTGAACCGAAGGATGGTGAACACGTCATTGACGCAACTGGATTGCATCTCCTTCCCGGTGCCATTGACCCGCAAGTTCACTTTAGAGAACCGGGTCAACCAGAAAAGGAAGATCTCGGCAGTGGTTCAGCTGCCGCTGTCAGTGGAGGCATCACCTCGTTTTTGGACATGCCAAACAACAACCCTGCCATCACCGATTTGGCGGGCATGCAAATGAAGTTGGACAGCGCTGCCAACACCTGTGTCAACAATTTTGGATTCTTCATTGGTGCAACCCCTGACAACCTCCAAGACCTACAGGAAGTGGTCGGAACTCCACAAGCGCCCAACTCAATCCCCGGAATTTGTGGAATCAAAATTTTCATGGGCTCTTCAACAGGCACATTGCTTGTCAACGAGCGTGAAGCACTCAATCAAATCTTTTCATCAACGGGCGGCCTTATTGCCGTTCACGCTGAGGATGAAGCACGCTTGAATGAGCGCTACCCGACCTTCAAAGATCGCACTGACATGGCAGCACATGCAGAATGGCGTGACGATGTCACCGCTTTATTGGCGACTCAACTCGCAGTGGAACTTGCTGAAACACACAACCATCGGCTCCACGTCCTCCACCTCACTTCTGGATTGGAAGCGGATTGGTTGGTTGGAAAAACAACCCTCCCAAGTGAAGCAAAGGGTGGGGCCATCATCACCACAGAAACATTACCTCAACATTTGACCTTCACCGAGACTGATGTGGATAGGGAAGGCGTTCGATTGAAAATGAACCCTCCAATTCGCTATCAAGATGATTTGGACATTCTTTGGCGCCGCATCCATGATGGTACCGTGCAGTGCATCGCCACCGATCACGCACCTCACACGTTGGAGGCGAAAGCGAAAGGGTTCCCCGCAGCTCCAAGCGGTATGCCGGGCGTAGAGACATCCCTTCCTGTGATGTTGACACACGCAAGTCAAGGCAGATGCACCATCGAAGATGTCGTGCGCTGGATGTCGACCAATGTGGCTGATTGCTACAACATGGATGGAAAGGGCGAATTGCGCACTGGATACGATGGAGATCTAGTTCTCGTGGATATGGAGAACGAAGCGACGGTCGAAGATGAACATTCATGGACACGGGTTGGTTGGAATCCGTTCAGAGGAAGGAAGCTCGTGGGTTGGCCAATGGTCACCGTCGTTGCTGGTGTTCCAGTGTTTGAACGGACCTCTGCGACTGGTCAAAAAGGTACAATTTTGGTTAAACCAGGGGAAACTGGCCAGCCAATTCACATGTCGCCTTGGTGAGGATCCGACAATAAAGGGATTTTTTCGTAATTTCGAGATAATATAAAATATCAATACGAGAAATTCCTCTTTGAGGAATACCTATGGGTTGGATTGAAGAAAATATTGGAGAAGGCTATCAACAAGTGATTATCGGCGTACTGCTGTTCATTGTTGGTGCAGCGATGGGCTGGATGGAAGCGGCTGATAACGTGATGAGTGCAGCAGACGTCTACGTGCCGGCGCTGTTGATGCTCTCTGGTGCTATGGTGACCCTTTTGGGTATCTCTTTTGGCACCGGGCACGAGGACGATCGAACCAATGATTTGATGGATGCCATCAATGATTTGACCGCACGCATGAACAACATGCTCGGCGTCGAAGAAGAGTGAAACACTCACAGACCGTATAAGCGGCTGTACTTCGACTCAACATAGCGCAGGAATGGCTCCGGACTTGGAGCAGATCCAGTTGCTGATTCAATCAATTCTGCTGGTGTCATTTTGCTGCCTTGAAGATGTATTTTAGGACCCAACCACTGCAAAAGAGAAGACCAATCCCCTGATTCTACGATTTGGTCGATATCTCCAAGTTCATCCGCCATCGATTCAAGTAATTGGGCAGCGTAGAGATTTCCAAGCGTATAGGTCGGGAAATAACCAAACGCACCCATTGACCAGTGAATGTCCTGAAGACATCCTAACCGGTCGTTGGGAACATCAACGCCAAACCAAGACTTGAACATTGAATCCCATGCTGAGGGGAGGTCTTTGACCGCCAAATCTCCATTGAACAGTTGCTTTTCAATTTCATACCGCAACATGACATGGAGGTTGTAGGTCACTTCGTCAGCTTCAACACGCACAAAACCAGTCGAGACATTGTTGGCGATGCGATTGAGCGTCTCTGCGTCCCACGATGGAGCGTCAGGGAAATGTTCGGTGAACCATGGAAGGGCCGCCTTCCAAAAAGCAGGAGTGCGTCCAATTTGATTTTCCCAAAAGCGACTTTGGGATTCATGAACGCCGAGGGAAACAGCGGCTCCACGAGGCGTATAGGCGTGTTCAGAGGCCAGTCCTTGTTCGTAGAGGGCGTGACCGGTTTCATGCATGACTCCGTACAGACAAGAAAAAGGCTCACTCAAGTCATAGCGAGTGGTAAATCGTGTGTCACCAGGCCATAGCCCTGCTGAAAACGGGTGGGTTGATGCATCCATACGACCTGCTTGGAAATCAAAGCCCATGGCTTCTGAAACCTTTGTGCAGAATGCGGTTTGATCTTCGATGGGAAACTGGAGGTGCTCTGGCCATTCAGGGTCCGGATTGGATGCTTTAGCCGCCATGATCTTGTCAAGCAAGGGCACAAGCCTTTGGCGCAACCCTTCGAAAAGGGGGTCGTAATCAGCAACGGTCATGCCAACTTCAAACTCATCAAGGAGGGCATCATACGGGGTGCCTTCGACTTCAAGATAGGCGATTTTCTCCTTTGTCATTGAAATCAACTTCTCCAAGTGAGGTTCGAACGCTGAGAACTCTGAATCCGCCCTAGCTTTTTGCCAAGCCATCATGGCTTCGGACTTACTTCGAGCATAATCTGCTACAAATTGCTCTGGGAGTTTCACCGCTTTGTCATGTGCTCGTCGCATTTCTCGAACGTTCGCTTGCTGATCTTCATCGAGGGTGTCAAGCGTTGCTAGGTCGTCAATCATACGCCCAAGTTGCGGCGAAACAAGCCGCCCGTGTGCTTCTTTGGCGAGCCATGAGAGCATATCAGCCCGAGCTGCAGCACCTTTCTCAGGCATGATGGTTTCCCGGTCCCAACCAAGGTGGCCTTGGAGAGCCTGAAGTCGATGGATGTCTTTGACGGCAACAATGAACTCGTCGTAAGTGCTCATGGTTCCACCAACATCCCATGGGTCATGAACGCTCGCATCTGAAAACTTCCTGCGGTTGGCGAGCAACCAAAGTGAAAAATCCTGCCACACCTTCAAGATACAGAGCGTGCTGGTCTTATCATGGCCAAGGGACGCTCTGAGAAGGAGGACTCTGAGGCCATGAATGAAGACCACGAAATTGAGCAAGCAGTTGCGGAACTCGAGGGCATTAGAGCACCACGAAATATCAAAACGACAGCCTTGGAACTTCCAGAAATTGACGATAAAACTCCGTTTGAAGAACTTTCAAATGAAGAAGTTGCAAAACACCTGCAGCGAAGTGGGAAAATGGTCATCAACACCTGCATGGACATTCGAAGAGGCGAAAATGTACTGATTGTGTGCGATCCTACAACTGGAGACATCGGCCAAGCATTGCATGAAGCTGCAAACGAACGCTCAGACCGTGTGCTGCTGATCGTTATGCCAAAAGCACGGCACCATGGAGAAGAACCTCCATCCCCTGTTGCGAACCTCATGCGTCAACAGCAGGTCGTGATTGCGCCCACACGTTACTCCCTCACCCACACCCGTGCTGTACGTCAAGCGCTCAAGGATGGTGCGAGGGTAGCCACCATGCCTGGGATGACCAATGAGATGTTTAGCAGAGGCGGTATGTCTGCAGATTTCACTGAGGTCAAACGAAGAATTGGAGATCTGCAGCCACATTTGCGCAGGCGCAGGATCCTCAATGTCAAATCCGAACAAGGCACGGACGTGACCTTTGAAGTCAATTGGCGTGAATGGAAACTTGATGACAATGGAATATGCAACCGGCCTCGAATGCTGACGAACCTCCCCGCAGGCAAGGCCTTCATCATGCCAAGAGAAGGCACGATGAACGGGAAGGTTGTCATCGATGGCTCTTGGGAATCGAACCTCGTCGATGAGCCGGTGACGTTGACGATTGAAGCAGGCATGGTTGTCGACGTGACAGGGGGCACCATCGCCGCATCGATTCGACAAGAATTTGGCGAAGCTGCCGGGCGCTTAAGGGCTAAAGATCGAGAGAATGTCTGGACTGTTGCTGAATTCGGTTTCGGAATGAATCCACAAGCACGCTTGTTCGGCAATGTGCTTGAAGACGAGAAAAGGCTTGGCACATGTTATTTCGCAGTCGGTGACAACACTGCACTCGGTGGCACTTCCTCTGTCGGAATTCACATCCCAGGTGTGCTCAAGGAGCCAAGTTTGTGGTTTGATGACACCCATGTGCTTGACAAAGGCACGTTCCTATTGGAACTCTGATCATTGAACGTTGTTTTGAGTTCCACAGATTGGGCAGAAGCGCCAATATGGATCAAGACCAATGCCACAGCCTCGGCACATCACACCAGAGCGGATGGTTGGTTGAACTGAAGGCATCGTTGGATGCGGTTGATTCCATTGATGGGTTGGTTGTTGGTTCCAACCTTGCTGTTGCTGTTGATTCCAGCCTTGTTGCGCCTGTTGCTGCTGTTGCTGTTGATTCCAAGCTTGTTGCTGCTGCTCTTGGCTCCAACCTTGTTGCTGAGGTTGCTGTTGCTGGGGTTGCTGTTGTTGCTGAGGCTGGTTCAGCGGTTTTCGAATGGGAGCCACAGGGCGAGGAAGCGATGATGTTTTCTCGGCTGCTGGAGAAGACATGAATTCCGACAAAGACACGCTTCCATCGCCATCGGTGTCTGCTTCTGCGTGGAGTTGAGTTGCTTCTTCAAGCGTGGTGCCTGTGGCGACGGCTAATTCTTCAATGGAAAGTTGTTCACTTCCATCCGTGTCGGCGGCGATGAAATGTTCTGCTGCACTCGTGAATAATTCCTCTTCTGAAATTGGCATTTCAAGTGGTGATAGGGGTTCTTCCACTGCCGCAACTGGTTCTGCTTCAGCCTGGACTGCAGGTTCCGGTTCTGGAAGAGGAGGCTGTTCTACAACTGGAGGTGGAGCCTCAACAGGTACGGGCATGACCTCTGGTTCGGGAGTCGGTATGGAAGGAGTGGGCGCAGAGGCGGCTTCCTGTTCCTCCTTCAAGCCGATATCAAACGCTCCTGCAAATGCATCTTGAGTGGCCTTTGCCACTTGCTTTTCATTGGTGGTATCCACCGCAGGTTCGACAAAGGGTTCAGCCATCACCGCTGGAAGTTCAACCTTCGGTGGCGCCGGTTCTGAGGCCCCTGGCAAAGGCACAGCGGTCTCTTTTGGCAGAGGGACCGGTGATGGTTCAGGAACAGTGTTGGATGCTTTCGGTGCCGGCGTTGGCGCCGGCGTTGGTGCCGCAGGCTTAGGGACAGTGACAACACTGGCCGAGGAAGCCTCTCCGCTGGCAAGCGTAGGAATCGGAAGAGCATGCCCTGCCACATCGAGAGCGGCCTCAAGCTCATCAGCAATGGAGAGTAAAGCCGCCTGGTTTCCTGCAGGGTCGGCTATAGCTGATTCAATGCCATGCAAGTAGCGGGCCACTTCGCCCTTTCCACCAGTTGCAAAGGCGATAGCCAGCAGTTTGAGAATTTTCATCGGATCTGCCAAAGCGGTAAGTTTTGCAAGGTCACCCTCAGCAAGACCTGGGTTGTTGGTTGACGCCTCACCAGAAGAGTTGGCTAGCCCAAGATGTGAAAGCAATGGATCTGGCATGGTCATGATGCCGAGATGCCCTGCCACAAGGTAGTAAATTTCACCACCTTCGCATTGGATACGCTCACTTGCTGCGGTAAAATCGAACTCACCGGGGAGCAGAACAATGTCTGAGAGAACTTCGAAGAATTTCTCCATCGCTTCAACGCGCTCCATTGCCATGAGCGTATGGACCATGTCGGAGGATTCAGTGATGCCGAAGTATGCAGCTGCATCGTCGACTTCAATGCCATCGGGCAAAGATTCTCCAGGCAATTCATCGACCATGATTCAACCGCCTATGGCCTGTCCATTTGTGCCTCGTTCTTGAGGATGATGCTTTCAATCATTGACTCATCGACTCCTTCCTAAGTCAAAAATGGCTCGTGATTGTGGGGCTGTCCACCCAGTCTCTTGCAACTGCATCATAATCGTCCGTTCAGCATCACCATCATCCAACGCAGTTCGGACCCAATCCGCTGCTGCTTCTCGGTCGTCAGCCTGCCAGTCTTCGAAGATGCTTAGATCGATTTTGAGCCGTGCCTTGCGCACCTTTGCCGAACCATCTTCTGGTTCCTCAGACGTGTCTGTAGAATCAACTTGCGTAACCTTGGTCGGCACGCTTCGACCACGGGATGGGCCAGAAGGTGCTTTAGATT
>Ga0228671_1000372_pt1 | contig 13603 bp, 11 predicted proteins | sample 89DmetaG_FD_183013 | JGI IMG/M metagenome (GOLD analysis project Ga0228671, IMG submission 183013) | Seawater microbial communities from Monterey Bay, California, United States - 89D | ecosystem: Environmental > Aquatic > Marine > Coastal | place: USA: California | collected 2016-11-05 | reverse complement strand
CTATTGATTCTTCAAACTTTGGAAAATCTTATGGTGGTAAATTTATTGGGAAAGATAATAATGAATATTCCGGAAGGCCATTAGTGTTTTCAGATAGAAATGAAGTTGAAATCATAGAGAAATTAATAAAAGATTATAACGATATGAATGTTGAGGAGTTTTCAAAACCTTTTGCAGATATTTCAGTATTAAATACTTACGATGGAGAAGTACAGAAAATAAAAAAAGAGGAAATGGGAGGTTTGTTCAAGGATTACAAGTCTGTAAACTGGGTTCCTTATGCGATTGTGCCTTTAAAAATATACAATACAGATGCTGCTTCTGGGGTTCAAGTAATGTCTAAAGAAACTCGAGTTTTTAAAAATGGAAAAGTGTGGGAAAAAGAATTATTTGAGATTTTTTATTTTGATTTAGATGGTAAAATAACCTCAATGACTCAATTTGCCAGAGATTTTTAATCCTATATATTTAAAAATAATAAGAGCTGCTAATTATTTAACAGCTCTTTTTTTTGCTGTAATTTTTTATATTTATAGAATGAAGTTTTTATCTCTTTTTTGTTTACTTGTGTTTGTGGGAACCATTAATGGGCAAAATTATGAAAAAAGGCGCTACATTATCCAGAACGATACACTACCCTACAGATTGTTACTTCCTGATAATTATAACCCAAAAAAATCATACCCGTTGCTAGTTTTTCTTCATGGATCTGGAGAAAGAGGGAATGATAACGAAAAACAATTGTTGCATGGAAGCGATTTATATACGTCAGATATTTTCAGAAAAAACTATCCAGCTATTGTAGTATTTCCTCAATGTCCTAAGAATTCTTACTGGGCAAGTGTTCAAAAAAATAAGACCAAAAAACTAGAAAAGAGATTTAATTTTGAGAAAAATCTAAAGATATTTCGTACTCAAGAAGTATTAGAATTGTTTATATATGATTTGGAGAAGTCCTATAATATAGATAGTTCAAAAAGATATCTTGGAGGGCTTTCTATGGGGGGTATGGGTACTTTTGAATTGGTTACTAGAATGCCAAATTATTTTGCAGCTGCATTTGCAATTTGTGGAGGCGGAAACCCTGCATGGTCAAAAACTTTAGGTAATACTGCTTTTTGGATTTTTCATGGAGATAAAGATAATGTAGTGTCCTATCATTTTTCAAAACAAATGTTTCGTAAAATGAAACGATTTAATAAGGATACTAAATTTACCTCTTACAAAGGAGTATATCACGAAAGTTGGAACAATGCATTCAAAGAGCCAAATCTATTTTCTTGGATTTTTTCATTTAAAAAATCGATGTAAATAGGTACTTTTAAAATGTATTAAGCAAAATAAATATAGATTCCAATTACTATAATACAGATTGCTATTCCTGCCTGTTTTGTGTATTTCCAAGGGGAAATATCTACCTGTTTTGTATGCTCTTGAACAAATTCCTCTTTTCTAGGATATAACTTACCAATGAGTAACATGATCCCTACATTTAGAATAAACAACAAAGCCATTATATCCAAAAAGTGTGGATATGCTTGCGCTTCAATTAATGCTAAAGCAGCCTCATCTGTAACGCCATTATCTTTTGCTAATTTTAATGCATTAGATATAAAGTAGGGTTGCATAAAAAATTGACTTGCTATGTATAATAAACACCCAGAAGCTAACCCAATTTTAGCAGCAATGGCTGGAACTCGTTTAGTTAAATACCCTACCACAATAATAGTTAAAATAGGAATACTGTAAATTCCGTTAATCTCTTGGAGATAGTCAAACAAACTCCCAGCGTTGGCAATCAGGGGTGCAATAAACATAGCAGCAATAGCCAAAACAATACCAAATATTTTTCCATATTTTACAATTGTTTTTTCGTCGGCCTCTTTATTAATGTGTTGCTTGTAAACATCAATTCCAAACAAGGTTACAGAGCTGTTTAATACACTATTAAAAGAACTTAAAATAGCGCCAAATAAGACTGCAGCAAAGAATCCTACCCATGCAGTAGGAAGTACTTTTTTAACTAACATAGGATAGGCAGAATCTGCACTTTCTAAATTTCCTTGAAATAGATGAAAGGCAATAATACCCGGTAATACAACAATAATAGGCCCTAGTATTTTTATAAATGAAGCAAGTAATAATCCTTTTTGTCCTTCCTTAAGATCTTTTGCTCCTAGAGCTCTTTGAATAATTTGTTGGTTGGTTCCCCAATAAAATAATTGCACCAACATCATTCCTGTAAATATGGTATAAAACGGTACAGGATCTGTAGGCCCACCCATAGATTTAAACTTCTCTGGATTTTCTGTTGTTAAAACGGAAAGCCCTTCTAAAAGACTACCATCACCAATCATTAATAAGCCAAAAACTGGGATTAAGAGGCCACCAATTAATAATCCAATTGCATTGATGGAATCTGATACAGCAACAGCTTTTAAACCCCCAAAGACAGCATATATAGATCCAATAATACCTATACCCCATACACAAATCCAAATAGATTGGGTATGTGTTACTCCGAGCAATTCAGGAATGTCAAACATGCCACTAATCGCTAATGACCCAGAATATAAAATCACAGGAAGCAATACTACTACATAACCAGATAGAAATAAAATAGAGGTTAAGGTCTTCGTAGTAACATCAAAACGTTTTGCTAAAAACCCAGGAACAGTTGTTAAACCACCTTTTAAATATCTTGGCAATAAAAATATTGCTGTTACCACCATTGCAATAGCGGCTAGAGTTTCCCATACCATTACAGATAATCCACTTTGGTATGCAGATCCGTTAAGGCCAACTATTTGTTCGGTAGATAGATTGGTAAGTAAAAGAGATCCCGCTATTACTCCTGCAGTTAAGCTCCTACCTCCAAGAAAGTATCCATCTGAAGAAGTTTCCTTAATATTTCTAGTTTTTAAATAGGAAATGATAGCCACTAAAGTTGTAAATCCAAAAAATGATAAGAATAGCATCATAGGTTATAAGTTATAAATAATGATAAATAGGCTTTGAAGATAAATTTTTTATATTGAAAAGTAGATATAATTTTAAAAAAATAACCTCATCTATAGATGAGGTTATACCTTTTAAAAATAAGCTTGTTGTTTACTCATTAGCTTTTGCTCTTTCATACACATAAATCATCTTTATTTTTCCATTCAAAAATAGAGCATCATGAACATGATGAACAGTAACTTCTTTACCATCTACTAGGTCAGTTAAATCTTGTCCAGAAGTTACCCATTGATTTAATACCCCTTTGTTATCGGTAAATTCGTTGGCAATCATATATTTAGTTCTCCACTTCGGACTGCTATTGGTAAACCATTCCTCTAAAAATCCAACATGAGCTTTAGAACCATCAATTACATCCCCATTTGGCGGATACCCTTTAAAAGTATCATCATTAATACTTTCTATAGTTTTTAGATCTTTTTCATTATGTGCTTTAATATAGGTTTCCCAAAGTTTTGTGGTGTTCATATCTCCTCCGTAAAGAGATATTCTTGAACTGTCATTAGGAATTTCAACTCCAATTGGATTTGGAGTGCTTTGTGTTTCTGATTCATTACTATTAGTACAAGAAATTGAAACAGTTGCCATTAAGATTAATACTATAATTTTTTTCATTTTATTTTAGTTTTATTGTTGAACTGCCATTACTTGTTCCCATATTACGCGAAGTCTAAATCCGTCTGGATCATATTCAGTCATTTTTGATTTTGATGGCGGTGTAAAATCTGACACATCTAAAGCTTTCATTGCATCAAAAAGAGTTTTATAACCGTCCCAAGTCATTACAGTACTTTCATCTTGGCCCATTGGATAAATTTTAGCTCCAATACCCCAATTTGTTAATCCAGTTTTATCTTCCTTAATTGTTTTTTCCATCATTGGCTTCCATAAGTCTTGATTTTCACTTACAAAACCTTTCATGTTTTTTGGACGAGCATAATTCCAAACAGAATATTTCCCTCCCTCACCAGGAATCTGATCCAATACTTTATAATTGTGAATTTCATAAACAGTATATGGAGACATAGCATCTTGAACATCAAATCCTAATGATTCTGCATTCCATGAAGTACTTGTCATAGCTTCAAGGGATGGATAGCCGTTTACAAAGGCATAATTAACATCATTATTGCCAGCGGTTCCTATTTTACGAACCAGTAACCAAAGATTTTGTTCTCCTCGATCTATAGCGGCCTTCTTTACTTTTGACCAATACGTTGTTTCTTTTCGTTCAAATTCTGCAATATCCTCTGAGGATACAGATACATAAGTTATCGAATAATATTGGGCTGTCATTGTTAGAGATGCAAGCAATGCAAATCCTAAAATTAGTTTTTTCATAATTTTTGATTTATTTGTTTAGTGAAATTGTTTAGTTTTTAATTTAAGAGATTTGCATTGTAGTAAACGTCCTCTCTTCCTATTTTTCCTTTATTATTAAACCACATTTGACTGTGAATATTCATCCTTTTTATTTCTCCAGATTTCTTATTCTTAAGAGTAAATTTCCACCAAGATAATGCCACACCTCCGTTACCTTCGTAATCTAAATAATCAGGATAACCAACTTCATCAATAGAAATAATATCAAACTTATCCAATACATTGGTTACATTTTCTATTTGTTCACTTAAAGAATTGTAGTCTTTATCTGTTAAATTACTATCATAAATTCGTGCATTTTCACTAAAATCTTGAAACGTTTTTTCAATATTTCCTTTGGCTAAGTGATAATATACCATTCTTACTTTACCAATTAATGAATGATCCTTATAAATAGTTCCATTTTTTATAGTTTCCCTAGACAGATTCCATTTATCCCAAGCAGCCTGATTATCCGACCATAAAAATCTTTTTATTTTAGTACCACTTTCATCAAAGATATATGTGCCGTTCCGAGGTGTTTTAATTTTGAATCCATTTTTTTTATCCCATGCTGTGAACATTTGAAAAGTATATACGTAAGTTCCATCTCCTTTGTATTCTACTGCATCCGAATAAGCAGAACCTCTATCCTTTAAAGATATATCATTAAAATTCTTACTCATCCAAGAAGATTGACCAGTTAAATTATTAATATCTCCCCCTTTATAATTTGGATTATTGTTCATAGAATTCCACATTTTAAAATCTTCACTCACAAGACTTTTCAAGGTTTCAACATCACCCTCCACATATGCATTGTTGAATTGATTTACAATTTCTATAGCTGGATGTTTTTTGTAAACTTTTCCGTTTTTTTCTTTTTGAGACATTGCCAAAACAGGAATGATTAAGAATAGGGTTGTAATCTTAGTTATTTTCATTTTTAAATTTTTATATGGTTTTTATTATTTATGAGCTAATATAATAATATTGATTGTAAAAAGCAATTAATAAATCATTCCTAAACTCAATTTTATTTAGAATTAATTATAAAATAAGATAGAGTAAAAAAAATATCTTAGTAATTAAGGATTAAAAAAAACTAACATATACTAAAAAAACCCACAACTTTAATTGTGGGTTTTTTGTTGATATATAATTTTATTTATAGTTCTTTTAAATATAAATCCATTTCTTTCAATAAATTTTTTGAGGTTTGGATATGATTTTCGTAAAGGCCTGTAAGAAGAGAAGTATTTGAACCACCTCTAAATAAAAGTCTCATTATAATTTTATGACCATCATGAGATTTTAATGATTTTGTATACCAAGATATTTGAGTAAATAAATTTTTATGAACTTTTTCTCCAATTTTTGTCCATTCATATATAAAACCATTTTTATCTAACTCCAATTCAAGTGCATTAGCCCAATCTCTTTGATCTATCTCAAACATTTCTATTTCATTAACTTGATCATAATAACTGTATAATAATTTTTCAAGACTTTTTTTATGAAGATGTCTTAAAAAACCGGAACTTTTAAGAGATTCAAATGCAGATCTATTATAATTTAATTGTTTTTCAATAATCATATCAAAAATAGATTGCTGTATTTTTAATTGATTTGAAAAATCGTTTTCAATGAGCATTTGAGAAACTTCGTTACAAGCATGGGCATGATCAGTTCTAAATTTCAAAAGTTTTTCAGATTCTATCATATCTAATTGAACATTTGATTTTATTTTTTCAAAATAATTTTTTAACGCTTTTTTCTCTAATCGAGATTGGTTCATATTATTTACTTGCAAAGCAATCAAAATACCTAGAGCTACCAGTATAATTTCACCAATAGCATATTTCAAATATCCAGAAGAGTTTTTTGAATTTAACCTAGCTCTTTTTAAGAGTTTAAATGACATACTTTTAAAGTTATTTTAATAAAATTATTATGATTTTTAAGACTATATTATAAATATATATAATTTTTTATTAAATTACTTGTCTTTTAAAACTATAGTTAATTTTTTAAAAAACAACATCAATGAGAAGTATTTATTTTTTTTTATTAATAACGTTAAGCATGAATGCACAACAAGACCAATTACCATTTCATGAAATAGGAGAGTATCCTTCAGAATATTCATCAACAAATGTAGTATCAAGAATGATCGAAGGATTAGGATATCGATTTTATTGGTCAACAGAATCTTTAAATGAGGATGATTTAAATTATAAACCAAGCCAAGATAGTAGATCTACTTTTGAAGTAATTGAACACATCTATGGATTAACTCTTGCAATGGTTCTTACCATAGATGGTAAAGAATTTGATTTTTCCCAGGATAAATTAAATTATGAGGGTTTAAGAGAAAAAACTCTAAAAAATCTTCAATATGTTTATAATAGTCTTAAAGAAATCGAAGATTTATCAACTTTAACAATCACTTTAAATCAAGGAGGGAATAAAATGTCTTTTCCTTTTTGGAATATGATTAATGGTCCAATTTCAGATGCGATATGGCATTGTGGTCAAGTAGTTATGAATAGACGAGCTAGTGGAAATCCTATTAATTCAAAAGTGAATGTTTTTGTAGGAAAAACAATGCAATAATCACATTTTTTAGAGACCTGTTATTTAAGTTTTAATAACTTATTATTCATAAAATCTTTGGCAAATGCCAAAGATTTTTTTCTAGCATCTTTATTACCACCAACATGTACTCCTTTATCTACACAAAAGAGAAAACCAACTTTTTGTAAAATTGAATTAGACATTGGTAACCTCAAATAATTCATCAAAACGTCTCCTTCCGCAGTTAAATCAAATAAACAATCTTTAAAACTATATCCTTTTTCATTCCAAACAACAGGTTCTTCACTATCAAACCCGTGATGAGCCTCTGGATATGTAGTGATGCTTATATTGGTTTTTTCAGATAGTTTTTCAACGAGATTTATACAGGGTTTAGCAGGTGTCCAATTATCTGACTCACCTATTAAAATATGAATAGGAGCTTTTGTAAATGATAAATTTTCTGGATTTATAAAGCACGGTGGATAAAAAGCTAAATGCGCGGCAAAACTTAGCTCATCTGTAATGGCTTTTTTTAATGGCATCCAACCAGAAAATAAAGCAACTCCACCTCCAAGACTCCATCCAGTTATGGCCACTTTATCCTTATTAATTTTGGGATGCTTTGAAAGTTTTTCTAATGCCCTGTAGGCATCAAGAATTACAGCAGCAATAGTAACCTCATCTTGTGACCCTACTGTTGAGGTAATTCCTCTACTTTTAAAACTATTGAGTTGAAATGTTGCATATCCTTGTTCTTGATACATTTTAAGATAATCTAAGTGATGTTTTCTCCATCCCATACTCCCAGCAACTCCAATAATTAAAGGGTATTTTTTGTCAGAATTTAAACTATCTACGGGGATTGTGAGTTGTCCAAAAACTTGTTGCTTTTCTTGATTCTCCAAATCTGTAATAATATCACTTAATGAAAAAGGGTTGGCACTTTCAAAATGAATGATTTCCTTTTTATTTTGAGCATTTAAACAAAGGCTAATAAAAAGTAGTACTATGCTAAGTCTGTTGGTTATTTTATTCATTTTGGTATATTTAAATTTTTATTAGTGAAAAATAATATGAAGTGCAAACAAACTTATTGCTAAAGCAATTCCCCAATTTCTAATTTTTATGCTCGAGGGTTGAAAAAGAGAAGTTAGGTTGTGAATTTTCCCTTTGTTTCCAAGTAATGCAAAACTTAAACTCGATGCTATAACCCAAAAGGCTCTTAAAAAATAATTCATTTCAGGAAATAATAATTGAAGCACAATATTAATTGGTAGTGAGGCAATAAAAGCCATTAAAATAATTTTTCTATTTGGCTTTATTAATAAAACTGCTGCACAAATTAACACCACTATCCCACAATTAATATAATAACGAAGATTATTTAGGGTGTGGGTAAATGCAGAATCAGGGTTGTCAAATTTTAAATACAATAAAATGAATCCCATAATTAATGCTGTTCCAAGACTAAATAAAATGGTTTTACGTCCAGCATTAATTTTTTCACGATCAGTAGCTTTTTTATTTATATAAGTAGCATAAATATCTGTAGACCATAGGGTAGCTAATGAATTAAAAGTAGAATCTACGGTGCTCATTAATGAGGCAAATAGTCCACAGAGAATGATTCCCTTAACTCCATTAGGTAGATATGTTTTTACTAGGTAAGGAAAAGCTAAGTCTGGTTCTGAAAGGCTATCACCAAGAATTCCATACAAGGCAATTCCTGGAACTATAATAATAACAGCCATGAAGTATTTAAGTAATCCACCAACCATCAAACCTGTTTGCGCATGTGCCACACTTTTTGCAGCTAAGGCTCTTTGAATTACGGTTTGGTTGGCACACCAATAATTAATATTTAAAAAGAATAGTCCAAACAAATGCGTCCAAGGTAATGTAGAATGATCGCTGGGTAAATGAAGATGCATTTTTTCTGGAACTTTTACATATAATTGTTCCCAACCACCTAGATGATATATAGCAGTTAAACAAACTACAATACCTCCAAGAAGTAATGTTCCAAATTGAATGATATCTGTCTTCACTACTGCGCTAAGCCCACCAAAATAGGTATATATGGCTGAAAATACACCAAGTATAACAATTAACAAGGCTATACGAATTAATCTATTCTCACTTAAAAAAGACAATTGTTCACTAAAGACCATGTCAGCTGCATAGGCCCCCCAAAAAAGAGCTGCACCAAGAGTTACAGTTGCAAAAAGAGCCATGTTGGTTAGTGAGTAAAAAAGAGCAATACGTTTTCCTAATTTTTTGGAAATAAACTGTGTAATGGTAGTTATTTTTTCTTTTAAAAAAAGAGGAACAAAAACAAAAGCACCTAATAAAATTCCTTGAACGGCATTAATTTCAAGATTGGCTTGAGCTAAACCAAAAAGATAAGCAGACCCCATCATTCCTAAGAATTGATACCCTTGTATATTTGTAGCTATGGTAGATAGTGCAATAGAGTACCAAGGTAAATTCCTTGAACTTAAGAAGTACTCATCCGCAGAACTGTCTGCACTAATTTTACCTCGAAGTGCAACTAGTAATATAATAGTAAAATAAGCGATTACAATTATAAAGTCTATCATATTTATTTTCTTAGTCCATCTCCCAGAGGGCTATTAGGCTCTGAATTCGGCACCCGTCCAAATACTTCTGGAAGAGAAATAGTTTTTAATCTTGGGAGTACTAATCTAGCAAAGATTTCACATTCTTTTTCATGAGGGTATCCAGAGAAGATAAACGAATTAATACCCATTTCAATATAGTGTTCAATTTTTGCTACAACCTGATCTGGATTTCCTACGATAGCTGCTCCACAACCAGAGCGTGCTAAACCAATTCCTGTCCATAAGTTAGGTTCTACATAATATTTTTCATCAGATTCTTCTCTTAATTTTGATTGTCTGGACACTCCAAGAGAAGCCGCATCCTGAGCTCTATTTCTAATATCATTTCCTTTTTCTAAATCTAATTTAGAAATTAATTGATCTGCATACTCACGAGCTTCTTGTTCAGTTTCTCGAACAATTACATGAACTCGAAGTCCAAACTTAACAGTTCTATTATAGTTAGACGCTTTCAGAGTCATGGTATCCATTAAGCCTTTTAATTTTGATTCTGTTTCAGGCCACATCAGATATACATCGCAAAACTCTGCGCAAAGATCAACACCATCTGGAGAATACCCTCCAAAATAAAGAAGTGGTCCACCATTTTGTTGGTATGGCTTTACAGGTCTTGAGGTTAAATCTAATTGGTAATAGTTTCCTTTAAATTTTATTTGATCTTGTGACCAAGATTGTTTTAAAATTTGAATGACTTCTCTAGAACGGGCATATCGTTCTTTTGAAGATAAATCCATTCCAGGTAAGTTAGATGAAATAATATTAATTGTTAACCTTCCTTTAAGCATATGATCCAGAGAAGCAATTGTTCTAGCTAACATGGGCGGATGTAATTCTCCACAACGTATGGCTACTAAAAAATTAATGTTTTCTGTTAGACTTGCCATTCCTGCCACAAATGATAAAGGGTCCTGACCTACTTGATAAGAAGAAGGGCATAATACATTTTTAAAGCCTAATTTATCTGCAGTTTTTACAATAGAAGAGGTATTCTCCCAAGAGCTTTTATAAAGAGGGTTTCTATTTCCTAAAAAATCATCATCTCCATCACATAATGGAGCAAACCATGAAATTTCTGCACCATCAATATTGGACAAGTTATTCTTATTTATCATTCTAGAGTAGATGAAATTTGAGGTCTTTAAAAGACTGTTATTTTATTCAAAAAACAAAAATATGGTATTCTGAACGAATTTTCGTTTCACTAAAAATAATGATAAAGAATGATTAATTATCGATCAAATAAAATTTTTTTTATAGTCCAATCAGGTACTGGAATTTAAAGAAGAATTGTGTTTGATTAAATTGCAGCAATTGAAAGTGAGCACCCTCAATTTCTTCGATGGTATTTTGGTTTCCACCAAGATAAAAAATTGTTGATGGATTTGGATTCCATTGAACCAGTGGTTGAATAAAAAATTGATCAGTAAATGTATTTTTTTGAGAAACAAGTCTTACATTAAATTCGTTACTAAATTGATATCTTAGGTTTAAACGAGCAATACTACCCTCAAAATAATTGCCTAATCCATTTGTTTTTTCTAGTCTTGAGTATCGTATTGATGGATTTATAGTTAGGTTGTCATTCACTTGAAAATTTAGAGTCACAAAAGAGGAGGTAAGGTCTCCAATTTCTGGGATCTCTTCGTTAACAGAAAGATCTTTTCCACTGTTAAGATTTGCCCTAAAATTAAAGGATTCACTGGGAGATCCGTTTACAGAAAATGAATGCGTGGGTAAGTTGTTGAAGCGAATTCCTAAGAAGGTTTTTACGGCATCATAATCTAATGTGTAGGATAGTTCTGTTTGTCCATAAGTTTTTAAGGAAGCAAATAGATCTACACTAAAGTTTTTATATAAATCTTCAAAAGTATACACTACATCTATCTTAGTTCCAAAGCCAAAAGATTGTACGGCAGGCTTATTAATAATATTGATATATTCATGAAAAAGAGTTCCCCACCTACGATTATTTTTAACTACAAAACCAACATCAGATCTGTACTGAGGGGAAATATTTCTGTAATATAGATAACTTTGCCAGTGTTCGGTTTTTCTGTATAGTTGAATATAAAGAGCATCTCCATTAATTTTATCACCGTCTAAAGCAATTGTTTTTCCATTAATGGTAGCATCAGTATTAATCCAATTATTTACAGGTTCTTCATTAAAGTTCTTGAAAACTTCAAAACTTAAACGCAAATTTTGATTTAGCAGAAAAAGTCCGTCAAATCCAAAAAGATGACCAAAGCCACCTCCTTTATAGAAACGATTCATCATTACCCCACCAAATCGAGATTTAGGGCTTAACAAATGTTGATAGCGAAGTACATTTACCAAACTATTCCCTCCTTGACCAATATAAGATCTATCCTCACCACCAACAAGGTATACAGAGTTTTGATCTAATGCGTTTAATAAAAACACCCTAGATTTCTTTCCTTGACTCAATAATTTTGTTGCAATGGATGGATTAACAATTGATCTTGAGTAAAATGCACCATCAGTAAAATTTACAAGATCTGTTCCCCTATTAAAAAAGGGTCGCCTCTCAGGATATTGTAAAGAAAAGGAAGAATTTACATCAATTTGGGTAACATCAGCTTCTACTTGAGAAAAGTCAGGATTAAGTGTTAATTCAAAACTTGTATTCTTATTAATGTCTAAATTAAGTCCTAAACCTACTTTTCCTTTTACAGATCCATAAGCAATTTTTTCATCAGGGCTATTTCTAGACCCTTGAATATTACTTGAAACATAGGGTAGTATTTCTAACCTTTTATCGATAACAATATCTTTTAAAATTAGATTATCTGTAGTTTGACATACCACACAATTATTGTTTCTATCTCTTGGTTGGCTACTAACTTCAATTTCGTTTCCATTTTCGAAGTATCGTCTGTAAAAGTTGATGTGCCATTCTTGATCTGTACCATTTGGGAAAGGAATTTCAGAAAAAGGTATTTTCATTTCTACAGTATATCCATTATCTATTATAGCAGCTTTGGATTCAAAATTCATATTAAATGTACTGTCATATCGATCTTCATCAGATAAGGCATTTACTTGCTTCACATCGAATTGACTCCCCAAAGCATTTACTGCCAAGCCCAAATTATTTCTTGCGTCTGCAAAAGGATCTAAACGAACTAGTATAAGATCATCATTCCAAATATTGAAATCATCTCTTGGCCGAATAGAGGCACGAATATTTTTTGGATCATCTTCTGCATGAACTGCAATAAATAAAAAAGTGTCAGAGTAAGATATGTATGCAGTAGTTTTTTTATTAGCTTGTAAATTATTGGCAGGACTAAATTCGATATCTAAAGGTATTTTTGTAGCATCTTTCCAAATTTTTTCAGATAATAGCCCGTCTAAAGTAACTTCGTTTTCATTTATTTTTGTTGGGATATAAGTTTCTTGCGCAATAAGAATTTGCCATAAAAAGAAGAAAAAAAAGAAAATTAAAAATCTCATATAAAAAAAATAACCTTCAAAAATAATTTTTTTAGACTTATAAATAACGTTTAAAGATAAAATTGGCTTTCTTTTAAGATTTAGGATCGTATTGTCAAGTATGTTATAAAGTTATCTTTAAGATTTGACTAATATTTCTTGATGATCCTCCTACTTTTATATTGTATTCCCCTTTCTCTAATGACCAGTCATTTATTGTTTCATTCCAATAACTCAGTTCTTTAATCGGAATTTTAACAGAAATGTTAATAGATTCATTATTTTTCAAGAGCTTTGTTTTAGCGAAAGATTTTAATTCTTGAGTAGGTCTTTTTATTCTTGAATTTAGTTTTTCTGTATAAAATTGAACTACTTCTTTTCCAGATAAAGCACCAATATTTTTAATATCTAATGAAATATTTATAGTATCATTTTCAATTTTTACTTCCATTGGACCATATTCAAAATCAGTATAACTAAGCCCAAATCCAAAAGGGAAGGATACAGATAAATTTTCTGAATCAAAATGCCTGTATCCTACA
>Ga0228671_1000367_pt1 | contig 13650 bp, 12 predicted proteins | sample 89DmetaG_FD_183013 | JGI IMG/M metagenome (GOLD analysis project Ga0228671, IMG submission 183013) | Seawater microbial communities from Monterey Bay, California, United States - 89D | ecosystem: Environmental > Aquatic > Marine > Coastal | place: USA: California | collected 2016-11-05 | reverse complement strand
CGGATTTGGCGCTGAAATTTGACGTCTGTCATCCCTATTTTTACACCATGAACTCCACACCGACAGCCCCAAAACGACTGCACGCCAAAGGCTTGGTGAAGCAATATGGACAGCGAAAAGTCGTCGATGGGGTCTCTCTGGAAGTCAAAGAAGGCGAGGTGGTTGGATTGCTCGGCCCAAACGGTGCAGGCAAAACAACGAGTTTCTACACCGTGGTCGGGCTCGTTCAAGCAGATGCAGGCCAGGTATTCATCGATGACGTCGAAATCACCGACCGCCCTATGTACCAGAGAGGACGCATGGGGCTGGGCTATTTGCCTCAAGAACCCTCTGTCTTCCGAAAACTGTCCGTTGAAGACAACATCTCGGCGATCTTGGAGCTGCAACCGCTAAGTAAGCAGGAGCAAAAAGAAAAGCTAGAGGGCTTGCTGAACGAATTTGGACTGCAAAAAGTGCGGAAATCCATGGGAGATGTCTTGAGTGGAGGTGAAAGGAGACGAACCGAGATTGCTCGGGCCTTGGCCACGAACCCTCAATTCATTCTATTGGATGAGCCCTTTGCAGGTGTCGATCCCATCGCGGTTGAAGACATCCAGCGCATCGTCGAGCAACTGCGCGCCAAGAACATTGGCATTCTTATCACTGACCACAATGTGCAGGAAACGCTGCACATCACTGACCGGGCATACCTGCTTTTTGAAGGCCGAATCTTAAAACACGGAACCGCCGAAGAACTGGCCTCAGACGAGCAAGTCAGAAGAGTCTACTTGGGACAGAACTTTGTTCTACGCGAACGGCATTGACCCCCTCTTGTGTAAGCGGTTATGAGCGCAATCCTTGCTGAGCAAGAATCCGAGCAACATACTTTCCTATCACATCAAACTCCAAATTCACAAGGTCGCCGGTAGCCAAGGCACCGAGATTGGTGTGTTCCCATGTGTATGGAATGATGGCCACTGAAAATCCCTCGGGATGCGAATCAACCACGGTGAGACTCACCCCATTGACCGTTATGGAGCCTTTCGGAACAGTGATGTTCTCAGGAGACACTTCGTGCTCAAAGTGCAACTCCCAGCTTCCATCGGCGTCTACCACTTTCTTCAATTTTGCCGTAGCGTCCACATGACCTTGCACCAAGTGTCCGTCCAAGCGACCACCGAGCGACGTACAACGTTCCAAGTTGACAGTCTCCCCGACCTTCCAGCCGCCCAAATTGGTTCGATCCAATGTTTCTTGGATTGCAGTGACCACAAAACTTTGCGCGTTCTTCTCAACCACGGTCAAGCACACCCCATTGTGCGCGACACTCTGATCAATCTTCAATTCAGGTGTAAAAGGGGCTTGAATTTCAAAGTGCACATTCGACCCATCCTTTTCAATCCGCAAAACCTTACCAAGATCTTCAATGATGCCTGTAAACATGAATTATTCGTTTGCAGGTAAAACACCGTTCAACAGCTGAAGTTCACCTGAGAAAGTCTCCTCGACTATCCCGGTAAGTCTGACTGTGAACACTCTCGCTGTGTAATAATACACGCCGTCCGCGCACATGCTTCCTTCCCGGTGCATCCCATCCCATTCGATGCCAGGTTCGTTGGTTTGAAACACCTCTTCGCCGTTGCGATTGAAAATACGTACGTCCACGCTATCGATGAACTTCCACGGGAATGCTTCAAAGAGGTCATTTGTACCATCCCGGTTGGGAGTGAAAACATTGGGCAAGAAATAATAAGGGCAATTGTCCACGCAGATGGTGTCACTCAAAGCGCTTTCATTTCGACGCAATGTACCATCGGGTCCCGGCATCAAGCTATCCAGGGCAGACAGGGCGAAGCACCCCGCAATGCTCCCGTATTCACCTGCAGCATTCCAAGTGTATTCCGCAATCGTACGGTCGTCGAGAAAAACAACAGGCATCAATGAATCGCCCAAAACTGGTGCCCAATGAAGCTGATACGCCATCACATCGTCGGCACAGTCGGATTCATCTTGCCACTGCATCAAATTTTGCTCCGAGATGCAATCGGAGTCCAGCCAAAATTCAGGAGGACATGGTGGCGTGAAATCAAAAGGGACACCGCACGTTTCTTGACTCCAATTGAGCAAATCGTAGGGCACACCGGGTCCTTCGTATGTCCCAACGGTCCGCACACGGTAACAGTAATTCACATTGTTGACGAGACCACTGTCGGTGTACATCGGCTCATCGGTGATGGCAATCAAGTTGAAAACACCAAACGAGTCCTCCCGATAAAACTCGAATTGATCATTGTTCCATGGCACGTTGTTCCTGACCTTCAGGGTCAATCGATTGTCATTTGATTCTACGCTCAGCCAAGGCGTTGAAGTACGTGACGAAATCCCAATTTCATCCGCACCACTGAAGCAACTGACGCGGTAACTCCAATCAGCATCCACTGAATTGACCGGCGTATGCGTCCAACTCGTATCGGGGTTGATCAAAAAGAGGCTCGGGGCTGTTTCGAACAACAACTCTTCGCTTTCCTCTTCTCCGACGACGGCGCCAAACACCCGATAAGAATATGGCCCGAGAAACACAGCAGTATCCGCATCAGTTGGCGGGGACCAAGCAATACGAATTTCACCCGTTCCAGAAGTTTCTTCGACCGATGCTTGGGTCATCACCGGAATATCCTTGCGAATGGTCGCACAGACCTCATCGCTAGCAAGCGACTCTCCACTTCCGGGCCATGTCGTAACCACGCGGTAGCAATAGGTCGCGCCAAAGGATAAAGTCGAAGTATCAATCCACTCGGTAACATCGAGACCGTCAACGCTGTGCACCCACTCATAGCCCGTGTAGTCCGGCACTCCTGTCTCACACGGTCCAGGTGACCACTCCAGCGAATTCAACTTTCGATAAATGTGGTAATTGCCCCCCTCAATTTTCCAAGCCGGCAATTCTGCCACGCAAGGACTTGCGCTCCAATCCAAAATAACACTGTTTCCAACCGGAACGGCACCTCCCATGACAACACCTGGCGCTATCACCTTGATCTGAAATGCCTCCAAATCCATCAACTGCACCTGGCTACTGTTGTCCTCAGCCCGCACCACAACTTGGTAGGGATTTTCTCGCACTTCCGTGCATTCCGGCGACCAGATAAATTGCCCTATGCCCGCCCCAAGGTTGGTGAAATTAGCGAGATTGTCCACCTCCGTCAATGGTCCACCAATGGCGTCCAAGACAACGCTATCTCCATCGGGATCTGCAGCATTTACGAATAAAGAAAGGAACGAACCTGCCACCACGCAAGTATCTACGATTCCCTCCAACTCTGGCGGCTGATTGGTGCACATCTCCACCGTGATTTGCATGTCGCGAACAACCTCACCAACCAAAATCAGCCCCCCCCCAACATCCCTCCATTCTTGAATGCGAAGGGCCACGTTATAAATGCCTGGAATTTCCGGCGCATCCCAAATGACGTCGCCATAAACTGGATCAATCGTGAACGAATCGTCTCCAGGGCTGACTTCGTCTGGTGGAAAGTAATTCGGAATGACTTCTGAATTGAACCCACGGCAAGGCACCAAGTCATAAGTCAGCAGGTCCCCATCGGGATCGTAAGCACCTGGGTTGTGAATCCACGTCTGAAAAAGGCAAGCATTTTGCTGAGCGGGATTCAATAATTGGACCGAACTGTTGTGACCCGCCTGAGGATCAATGACCAGCAGGCTGCTGATAGAAAAAGGCACATCAACCGATCCTGGAATATTTAGTACGCCGTTGTTTCGATTGGGATCCTCCACCTGAATTTCGTAGGCCCCAGGCCCACCATACGTGTGCAAGCCACGGTATCGATTCATTTGCACTTCATCTTCCAAAAGCGTCTCGCTCTCTCGTTCCAAGCTATCGACTAGGGCTCCATTTTCATCACCCCAATAGAGATAAAGAAATGGCCTGTCCGCCGGTGCTGTGGACTTGGTGTAGGTCGTGATTTGAATCTCATATGTCAAGCCACTTACATGCGTGTAAGTGATCTCGCCCGCGCGGTTGTGAGTGGCCAAAGCTCGATTCAAATAGCCCGTTCCGAGCAGCAAAATCGCAGCAACAGCAAACCGAACAATTTGCGTGTTCCGAAAATTGCTTTCAACTGCGTTGTCTAGCGCTAAAAAAATCCTTGAAAAAACCATCTTCTTTTGCAAGTTAGGACAAGGAATGCATCCGTTACCTTTGCCTACGCAAATGGCTAGCAAAAAAAACCCAACACGCATCGGATTCAGTTGTGGCGACCCCAATGGGATCGGCATAGAAACACTGATCAAGGTGTTCGCTGACAATCGAATGTTTCGCGAGGCAACTCCTGTATTGTATGCGACTCAAAACCTCGTAGAATCAGCGATTGAAATCGTTTCGGACGCTGCCCAACTGGATTGGGCTGTCATCGAAAGTGCCGATCAAGCTCAGGCAAATCAATTGAACATTGTCGCGATTGATGACACTTCGTGGGAAACGCAGTGGGGACAAGTGGACGCAGCCGCAGGAGATTTCGCCATGAAGTCACTTGAAACAGTCGTCAACGACCTTGCGTCAACGAAAGTAGATGTCCTCGTCACCTTGCCCATCCACAAGGAAGCAATGCGCTTGGGACAGTTCAAGCATCCAGGACACACGGAGTACCTGGCCGATTTCGCCAATGTCGATGAAGTGTTGATGTTGCTCGTCGCTGGTGACCTGCGGGTTGGAATGTGTACCGGTCATATTGCCCTGAAGGACGTCGCCTCAACCGTGGACTCCAAGCTGATCGTCGACAAAGCGCGGCTCATGTACGATTCGTTGTCGCGAGACTTTGGAATCGCTCAACCGCGCATTGCTATCCTCGGTTTGAACCCACATGCCAGTGACAATGGATTGATGGGCGATGAAGAGAAACGCATCATCGCTCCTGCAGTTCGAGAATTAGCCGCAGAAGGAAAAATCGCAATGGGTCCTTATGCTGCAGACGGCTTTTTTGGCTCCGGAGCTCACAAACAATTCGACGGAGTTTTGGCCATGTACCATGACCAGGGACTGGCGCCGTTCAAAGCACTAAGTTTTGGAAACGGTGTCAACTTCACAGCGGGACTTCCCGTGGTGAGGACAAGTCCTGACCATGGGACAGGTTTCGACATTGCAGGTCAAGGCTTAGCAAAAGGCGACTCATTGCGAGCTGCAATCTTCCTCGCACGTGACATCCGCACCAACCGCCAAGACCATCGGGTACTCACAGCAAATCCCCTCAAAATCAGCGAAAAGTACCGCCGAGAAGATGGTCGTCGTGATTGAATTGAAGTGCATTTGCCGAACCGGATTCTTCTCACTACCTTTGCACTCCCCAAAATGAGGAGGAAATGGATCACTTGGCACCCTATCGAATTGCTTTCGTGGGATTAAAGCCCGGGAAACATGACTTCCACATGGAGGTGGATCAGTTGTTCTTTGAATCTTTTCCCCACGCAGAAACCGACGAAATCTTCGGAAAACTATCTGTTACTCTGGATAAACTAGGCTCACGCATGGACTGCGTTGCCGACTTCGAGGGCTTTGCAAAGCTTCCTTGTGATCGGTGTCTAGAACCAATCCAAGTAGCGCTGACGTTTTCGGAAAGACTGATTGTTCAATTGGGTGAGCTCACAAACACGGACGAAGAAATTTGGACGCTGGGACCTGAATGCCACGAATTGAATCTCAGCCAACCTGTTTTTGAATGGTTGCACTTGAACTTACCGAGCAGGCGACTTCATGAAACCCAGGACGAATGTGATCCTGAAATCATGAACTACTTGGCAGGAGGCTCAAAGCAAGAATCCTCTGATCTTCACGGGTCGTCAGGGGTTGAAGGAAAAGATGATGACACCGATATAGACCCTCGTTGGAACGCATTGAAAGATTTGAAATAAAAAGTCATGGCACATCCTAAAAGACGCCAAAGCAAGGCAAGGACGCGAAAGCGTAGAACTCACGACGCATTGACTGCCCCTCAGGTTGCAGCATGCCCAACTACCGGACAGCCTCACCTCTTCCACCGTGCTCACTGGCACGAAGGAAAACTCTACTACAAGGGCAAAGTGGTGATGGAGAAGGCGGAAGCCTGACATCCAAGTTATTTGACTTTTGACAGACCTCGCCGGGCGAGGATGTTTGAAAAAATGAGAGCCGCAGTCGCTCTCATTTTTTTTGCCCTATGATTTCAATTGACCGGAGTTCTTCCACAAAGTGCAGTGTAAAAGGGTATAACTTCATGTGCACTGCATGGGTGCACCGGCTATCTTTACCCGCTATTTTACTCATCAACGCTTATTAAGTCATGCGCGCTGCCATAACTTCTGTTGCAGGTTACCTGCCCGACGATGTCCTCACCAATGCTGATTTGGAAAAAATGGTGGACACCAACGACGAATGGATTCGTTCCCGCACGGGAATTGAAGAACGTCGGATTTTGAAGGACCCAACAAAGGCCACTTCTGACATGGGGGCCGAAGCCGTGAAAACGCTTCTGGAAAAACGAGGCATCGATGCGACGGAGATTGATCTCATCATCGTCGCCACCGTAACAGCAGACATGCATTTCCCTTCAACCGCCAATCTCATCGCTCACAAAGTAGGTGCTGTGAATTCTTGGGGGTATGACTTGAGTGCGGCTTGTTCTGGCTTCATCTTCGCTCTGACCACGGGAGCCAAGTTCATCGAAAGTGGCCAGTACAAAAAAGTCGTGATCGTAGGTGCTGATAAGATGAGTTCAATCATTGATTACACTGATCGTACGACATGCATTCTATTCGGTGATGGCGCAGCAGCGGTGCTGCTCGAACCTTCCGAAAACCACGGAATCATTGACCACAAATTACACGTAGACGGCAACGGAGCCAACTTTCTACGACAAAAAGCAGGTGGATCCCTCTTCCCACCCACCCACGAGACCGTTGACAATAAAGAGCATGTCATCTGGCAAGATGGTCAGCCTGTATTTAAAGCAGCCGTCAAAGGAATGGCTGACGTCAGCTACGACATCATGCAACGGAATGATTTAGCTCCAGACGACGTCGCATGGCTCGTTCCACACCAAGCAAATCTGCGCATCATTGATGCCACACAGCGTCGCATGGGACTGCCCGCAGAGAAAGTGATGATCAACATCCAGAAATACGGAAACACCACCGCAGCCACAATTCCTTTGTGCTTGCGAGACTGGGAATCCCAATTGAAGGCTGGAGATAATATCATCCTTGCAGCGTTCGGTGGGGGCTTCACATGGGGTGCCGTTTACCTGCAATGGGCATACGATACTCCGCAATCATGACCCTTTGGTTCGTGGTTAAAAAAAATCCAACCTAAATTCGTCCCTTAAAATAGTCAGATATGACCATTACCGAAATTCAAGACCTCATCAAATTCATCGCTAAGGCGGGAGTCACAGAGGTGGAAATCGAAAAAAAGGATTTTAAGATTACCATCAAATCTGAAATGCCTAAAAAGAAGAAGGGCCTCGGCGAAGCCGAAGCTACGATTCAAGTGCCCATGGCGATGGCAACAGGCATGACGCCGATGGCACCTGTCGTTGCGGCGCCATCTGCGCCTGTCGCCCCAGCAGTCGAGGCAGCAGCTCCAGCCACTGAAACAGAGGAGAACAACTACGTCACTGTAAAATCTCCCATGATTGGGACGTTTTATCGCAGACCTGCTCCAGATAAAGAAGCATTTGTTGATGTCGGTGATTCCACCAAAGTGGGAGACACCATCTGTGTCATTGAGGCGATGAAACTGTTCAATGAAATCGAATCGGAAATCACGGGGAAAATTGTCAAAATCCTTGTGGATGACAATTCACCTGTTGAATATGATCAGCCATTGTTCTTGGTCGATCCCGCCTGAACCCCATCACCATGTTCAAGAAAATTCTGATTGCGAACCGCGGGGAAATAGCCCTGCGCGTCATCCGGACATGCAAGGAAATGGGCATCAAAACGGTGGCCGTATACTCCACTGCAGATGCTGAAAGTTTGCACGTGCGATTTGCCGATGAAGCGGTCTGCATAGGTCCCCCTCGGAGCACCGAGTCCTATTTGGACATTCCGAAGATCATCGCAGCCGCTGAAATCACGAATGCCGATGCCATTCACCCCGGATATGGATTCCTTTCTGAAAACGCAGACTTCTCTCGAATTTGTGCAGAAAATCACATCAAGTTCATCGGTGCAAGTCCGACAATGATCGAATCCATGGGTGACAAAGCTTCGGCAAAGGCAACCATGAAAAAGGCCGGAGTTCCAACCATCCCCGGAAACGTCGGTATTCTGGAAAGCTTGGAAGAAGCGACCAAAATCGCTGCCAAAATTGGCTATCCTGTAATGCTCAAAGCCACAGCTGGTGGCGGAGGAAAAGGCATGCAAGTCTGTCATGATGAAGAAGGATTAGCTGAAGGCTGGGAATCAACGCGCCGGGAAGCCGGTGCAGCGTTCGGAAACGATGGCATGTACATGGAGAAGTTCGTGGTAGAACCACGGCACATCGAAATTCAAATTGCAGCTGACCAACGCGGCAAAGCTTGCCACCTATCTGAGCGTGATTGCTCCATTCAGCGGCGCCATCAAAAGCTGGTAGAAGAAACACCGTCTCCGTACATGACCGATAAACTTCGGGAAAAGATGGGCAAGGCGGCAATCAAAGCTGCGGAAGCGGTGAAATACGAAGGTGTGGGAACTGTCGAGTTTCTGGTTGATGCCAATCGGGATTTCTATTTCATGGAAATGAATACCCGAATCCAAGTCGAGCACACCATCACTGAAGAGGTGGTCAACTACGATTTGATCAAGGAGCAGATCAAATTGGCCGCTGGAGAAAACATCAGCGGGAAAAATTATTACCCTCAGATGCACGCCATTCAGTGCCGAATCAACGCCGAGGATCCAGATCGAAATTTCGCTCCTTGCCCTGGGATGATCACCGACTACCACGCTCCAGGAGGGCACGGTGTTCGGCTCGATACGCACGTATACTCTGGCTATAGCATCCCTCCGTACTACGACTCAATGATCTCCAAGCTCATCGTCGTTGCTCAAACGAGAGATGAAGCCATATTGAAGATGCAACGCGCGTTGGATGAATACGTCATCGAAGGTGTCAAAACCACCATTCCCTTTCACCAAAGGTTGATGCGTCACGAGCGCTTCAAGAGCGGTGACTTCACGACGAAGTTCATGGAAGAGGAGACGGTCTAACCGTCATTGAGTTCTCCGCAACGCTAAACGCGTTTTAAAAAGCCGCCTCAGTCCTTGGAGCGGCTTTTTTGCAACATGGCCGTAGTGGAATGACCGGCTAAGAATGGCAGGACTGCAACCTTTCCTCCGTACTTCGAAACTTCATGCGATCCCACGATGTATGACGGTGAGTTCGCATCCTTCACGTCGGGGTCATAGTCTCCACCTTTGACGAGAACATCCGGACGAATCTGTTTGATCAGTTCCAACGGAGTTTCTGCTGAAAAAACCACCGCCAAATCAACGGAACGAAGCGCCTCCAAAACCAACTTCCGCGATCCTTCGTCATTGATTGGACGTTCTGGCCCCTTCCCCAACGTGCGCACGCTGGAATCCGAATTCACACCCACAACGAGCCGATGGCCCAATTCCCGCGCGCCGCGCAGATAGGTCACATGCCCTGCATGCAATAAATCGAAAACACCATTGGTAAACACGATGGTTTCGCCTTCGGATTTCCACCGCTCAAGGACCGATTCCAGTGATGAATTCATCCGTTCCATTTAGATCGTTGTTGTTGGACGATTTTCTCGGTCTTTGCGAATGCGAAACCACATCAGCGCCAAATAAGCAATACCGCCGGTGATCACAATCATTGCCGTTTGCGTAATCCAGATCACATTGGCAACTGCAAACCCCAATTCTTGAGCATATCCCAAAGCGGAGAAACCGAGCATAACTGCCCAATGGTATGCACCAACTCCGCCAGGCGCGGGCATGACCATTCCGAAGCCACCCGCGACCATGATGAACAAAGCCTGTGTAACCGTGATCGAGGCGACCGCGCCAATGGACTTGAAAATCACCCAAGCCATGAAAAAGTACATGCTCCAGATGAAGAAAGTATGAAACAAAAACATGCCTTTTCGTTTCATCTGCCGTATGCTATTCAAGCCCTCCCATATGCCTTTCAGAAAAGACAATACTTTTTGTGCAAAAGACAATTGCAACAGCATCTTTCGCTTGAACCAAGCCAACCCCAATGCGCCCAGCAAGACAAATCCACCGATGACCGCGTTGGTAGTGTCCGGTAATTCTGCCCCCTCAATCAAGCCCAAAAATGCCGGCAGATTGGAAAACACAGCGATGCAAGTCAAAACCATCAGGATGACAAAATCGACCACGCGTTCGCTGATCACCGTCCCGAACAACTGATCAACTGGGATATCATCCGTTTGATTCAGAGCGGCGCAGCGGGCCAACTCACCACTTCGTGGGATAAATGTGTTGGCAAAGTACGCGAAGGTTACCGCGTGCACCGTTCGAATTGGAGAGGGTTTATGGCCGAGTGGATCAAGCAAGATCACCCAGCGCAAACCTCGGCTGACAATCGCCAAATATCCCATGACAAACGAGAGGATTAGCCCTGTCCACGAAGCCGAACGCATATCATTCCATAAAGCTTCTCGGTCTTCGACCATGGAAAAAGCCATATAGAAGAGCAAGACTCCAATGCCCAAAAACCCTAAGTACATCAATACTTTTCGGAAACTCATGATGTTAGCTTATTGGTGCTTGTATCAGGGAAGACGAGCTTAGGCTGATGGGTTTTCGCCTCCTCTGGAGTCATGTGGCCATAGGCAATGACAATGATCACATCACCCACCTGAACGCGCCGGGCCGCAGGACCATTGAGGCCCACTTGTCCGCTCCCGCGCTCTCCAAGAATGGTGTAGGTTTCAAATCGTTCTCCATTATTGATGTTGACGATCTGCACCTTTTCACCTTCAAACAATCCAGCTGCATCCAGCAAATCGGGATCAAGCGTGATGGAACCGATGTAATTTAAATCCGCCTGCGTCACCGTTAAACGGTGCAACTTGGCGCGTAGCATGGTAATCAACATGCTGCAAAAGTAAGAAACACGAAAAGACCACAGCGCTTGAATCGCGTGATCTTCATGGCCAGTCCATTCAGAAGGTCGGAACCCAATGCAATTCGACCCTTCGGTCGAATTCAGAAACACCTTTCGATCCGTGCGAACCCTTTCCAAAGCAAGTGATCCGCGCCGCATCAAATCCCGATGAAATCACGAATTCTCTCGCATGCTCTGCACGTCTTTTGGATAGGTCTAGATTCAATTCAGACGTACCACTGGCATCTGCATATCCAGTGATCTCGATTTTCCAGCCAACCGGCCAGCGACCTTCGTCATCTTTCGACTCCTCTAACCAATCTGACAATGATTGCCGCTCTTTTACACCCAGCTCAAAATCAGATTTTGCAAATTGGACTTGCCACGCTGTGGAAATTGTTTCCAATCGACTAGCATCACCTTCGTTCGGCCTCGGCCAGCGACGCAGGTGATCCAAAGGGAGAAGATCAAAAACAAAAGCCACACCACCTTCCATCCGATAGCTTCTAACGCGTTTCCATCCCTCCCAATATTCGCTTGCACATTCCCCTGATGGACAACGCTCAAAAACATGGCAAACGGCTCCGTCTGGGATTGGTTCGGTGCTCTTATACTGGGTAACCTGCACCGATAATGCTGCGTCCAATTGGATGTCTCCGATGCGCAAACGACCAAGAGCATCGGATTGTCCTGAAAAAACGTGAGGTCCACCACGTTCGCGCAACTCGACGTTCAACCCCGGCAGAGGAGAACGTTGAAATCGAAATTCCAAAGCAAATTCAGATGCTTCTGTCGGTGCTTTTGACGGTGGCCCAACCCACCATAAATCCATCCCAGAGCCTTCCGTGCGCGAAGCAGTGAGATAATACCCCGCTTCTGAAGCGGATCCGGCAGACACCAAGGACAACTCATCTCCGGCAGAGTTGATTGGTGACCCAAAGGGATTGGCAACAGCATAGTGATCAGAACGGACCGACTCATAAAGATCGAACCCTCCCAATCCATCTTTTCGTCCGTTGGTCGCAAACAACAGAGTGCCTGAATGAAAGTTGGGATAGACCTCATCGCCTGGGGTATTCAACTCCGTGAGCGGTTCTGGGATGCCCCAACCGTTTTCAGATTCTTGAGCCATGTACAAATCAAAATCTCCGCCTTCAGTGACAGCACTCATCACCAAAACCCCACGGACCTCATCGATCGCAACATGCTGAATCGTTTCAAATCCTGGCCAGTGAGCGCTGGAAAAAGCGCGAAGCACAATCGAATTGGGTTCATTAAAATGAGACCAACCCTTGAGACGCCTTGACTCCCAATCGGATTTACCCTGTCGAAACCAATCAAGGCTTCCTTTGCGTTTTTCAGACCCTTCAAATCGATTGAAAAAAAGTGATTCGCCATCCCAGCCCACGAGCACTTCATCACTCGACGTATTCAAATCATCCAACGTAACGAGCCTCCAATCCTCCGACTGAGCGGCAACACACTGCACGATGATGCAACTCAACAATACCAGAGCAAAGCCTCGAAATTGAGACTGTAACATCAATCGAAAGTTCAAGTGATTTTCGTTGATCATCTTTTGGCTTGCTCTTCTTTCCAGGCCTTGCAAACCTCTTGAGCCTCGTCATACCAATCCTCACCAAAGCGACGCACCAGCGCCGTCTTACAGAAATCGAGAACATTGGTCTGACTCGCTGCTCCACAGGACCTTGCGGCGTCGCATATGGGCCATTGATGCACGTTCAACGCCGAAAAATCCTGGAGCTCTTTGATTCGAATCGGATACAAATGACAAGAGATCGGCTTCGGCCATTGGGTTTCTCCACGGCGCCAAGCTTGCTCAAAAGCACACTTGGCTGTCCCGTTCAGATCAAATGTTGCGTAAACGCATTCCTTACCGTTGATGATGGGCGTCACATAATCGCCGTCGTGATCCACTTCGAACAGTCCCACTCGCTCAATGACCTTCATCGCCTCAGGTCGCAAGTGCGGCTTAATCACCTCAAAAACATCTTCGATTTTTTCGAGCTCATCCTCCGTCAATGGCGCTCCGCTTTCGCCTTCCACACAACAAGCACCCTTGCATTTGGATAGGTCACATGCAAACATGGCTTCAAAAACATCCTCCGAAATCAGCGTATCTCCCAATGCAATCATGTGAGCGAAATTAAATCGAACAACCCGAACGACCGCAACAAGAACAGGAAGAGTTAACTTTGATATTATGCGAAATGGCTGGCACAAAGGGAATCGCGTGATCCAAGATCGATGGCGGCGTATGCAACCGTTGAATGCCAGGCGAATTCAAAATGCTTGGGCATTGCACCGCGGTTTTCGTGCCATGCAAAGCGGTAAGACGGTTCCACAGAATGCCTGGCCCATGAGTTTAAGTGTCGAACCAACCACTTCCTGCAATTTGCGTTGTCCAGAGTGCCCTTCAGGTCTTCGCTCTTTTACGCGACCCACAGGCATGTTGCAAACGGAATTGTTAGCAGAATTGATGAAGGAAGTCGGACCCCGGTTAGCCTACCTCA
>Ga0228671_1000362_pt1 | contig 13707 bp, 15 predicted proteins | sample 89DmetaG_FD_183013 | JGI IMG/M metagenome (GOLD analysis project Ga0228671, IMG submission 183013) | Seawater microbial communities from Monterey Bay, California, United States - 89D | ecosystem: Environmental > Aquatic > Marine > Coastal | place: USA: California | collected 2016-11-05 | reverse complement strand
CCATATGGCTTAATCGTTTTCTATAATGGTTATTTCCGCATCACCCCAAAGGCCTTCTAAATCGTAAAACTCACGGATACCTTTTTGGAAGACATGCACCACAACGGTGACATAATCCATGAGTACCCATTCTGAATTATCGCGTCCCTCAATGTGCCATGGTTTATCCCCAACGTTTTCACGTACCACTTTGTGCACGCTATCGGCTAAAGAATTTACTTGAGTATTCGAATTTCCTTCTGCTATGATGAAAAAATCGGTGACTGCATTTTCTATTTCTCGTAGATCTAAAACAGTAATGTTTTGTCCTTTTATTTCCTGTAGTCCTTCTACGACAAATTTCTTGACGAGCTCAGACGAAGCTTCGGGTTTTGTATGCATTAAAATGTATTGTGTATTTGTTCTTAAATTACCAAAACATATGCCATCTTCGGCTTTGGATCAATAATGAGGCACAATGTCGGGAATTCTTCCCTTTTATAGGCTAAAATTAGTAGATAGTACGCAGCTGGAATTAAAGCGAATGCTGCGGCAACAAGGTGAATTGAAGTCATTCACAGCTGTGCTTGCTGCACATCAAAGTCAGGGCCGCGGGCGTGGGGTGTCAAAGTGGCACGATTCCCCGGAGAGCAGCATGTTATTATCCATATATGTCAAATGGCCCATTCCGTTAAAGGAGAGTTTTGAAGTAAACCAACGGGTTTGTGTGGCACTTAAGCCGCTACTTCCTCAAGAGGTGTTGTTTAAATGGCCGAATGATCTAATGATAGGGATGAAGAAATTGGGCGGAATGTTGATAGAAAACCACTGGTCAGGCGGTGGGATAAAAAGCAGCAGCATTGGTATTGGTATAAATTTAGACCGTACAGAAGACGCCCTTCCTAGGGCGGCATTTTTGAATGAATGGAACGGTCAAAATAATACTCCAGAGCGTTTGGCTGAATGCATACAAAAGCAGTTTTCCGCGGAACTCACAAGAGATTTCCATTCAAAAGCGCTCGAGCCAGCCTACCGGGCTATATTATGGGGTACAGATGCACCCCAGCGCTACCTTATTAATGAATGTGAAGAACATGGAACGGTAGAATCCGTTGCCGCAGACGGTCGATTAACGCTACTCTTTAAGGACGGTAATGTACGGTCCTTCGGTATCGATGAGGTTAAGTGGGTAGATCCTAATTAAAAATTACTTTCCCCATTCATCGGGTTGCTCGCGCCATTCTTTGAGTAGATCTATTTGTGCTTCGACAATAGCTCCCTGCTGAACAGCTTGCTCTAATAGATGATGGTAATCGCTTAAAGTATTGAGACGGATACCGGCCTTTTCGAAATTGGCTCTTGACAATTCAAAATCATAGGTAAAGATGGCCAGCATTCCCATGACACATGCACCGGCCTCCTTCAATGCATCTACAGCTTTTAGAGAGGAACCTCCGGTAGAGATCAAATCTTCTATAACGATCACGGAAGCGCCACTTTCTAAATAACCTTCAACCTGATTTTGACGTCCATGGCCCTTTGCCTTGTCGCGAACATAAACAAACGGTACGCCTAAGTATTCCGCTACGAGCATGCCTATAGCAATGGCTCCTGTAGCTACGCCGGCGATGTAATCGGGCTTACCATAAATCTCTTCAATCTGCTTCGCAAATTCGATTTTCAAGAAATTTCGAATGGCTGGAAAGCTTAGTGTAAGCCGATTGTCACAATAAATTGGACTTTTCCACCCGCTAGCCCATGTAAATGGATTTTCAGGTTGTAATTTGATGGCCTTAATTTGCAATAAGCTCTCCGCAGTTTGAAGGGCGACTTGTTTGTTTTGTATCATGCTTCAAAATTACACCAAAGTTTTCATTCATAAGGCCATTTTGGTCGCGGTCCCTGGTGCCCTTGGGCCGGAGTTTATCAACACCTTATCCACTACTAGGCGTGTCCAAAAGTGGCTAAAGAGCTGTTATAAAGAACCCGTAAAGCAGGTAATTAAGATTGGTATTGACCACGAATTTTGGTCTCTATTTCTGACCTTACATCATCATATAATCGCTGGTGGCGGTTGGGTTAGGAATCCCGAAGGTCAATTACTGGTCATTGAGCGAAATGGAAAATTAGACCTTCCAAAAGGTAAATTAGAGTTAAAGGAAACCATCGCTGTTTGTGCTGTGCGAGAAGTGCAGGAGGAATGTCGCGTCAAGCGCTGTAAAATTACCGGGCCAGCCGTTAAAACCTACCATTGCTATCTTCACAAAGGGGCGTTTGCATTGAAGACGACCTTTTGGTTTCCTATGATAACTGATTATTCAAAAAAACTCAAGCCACAAACTGATGAAGGGATTAGCGCAGTCTACTGGGCGACACCCGAACGCGTCAAGCAACGTCTTACAGAAATCCCTTCTTACAATAGTCTTGAGGAAGTTTTTCTAAATTTCGTGGCTACAGAAGGCTAAGGTTGTACCGAAGTAGGTACAAATTTCTTAAAGTCGCCGCCGTAGTTGTACACTTCGCGAACAATGCTCGAACTGATATACGCATAACGCGCGCTGGTTAAAAGGAAAATCGTTTCTAGCTCAGGAGTCATCTCGCGATTGGCTTGAGCAATGGCTTTTTCGAATTCAAAATCTGCTGGATTGCGAAGGCCGCGCAATAAAAAACTCACACCTTCTTGTTTAGCGAAATCTACTGTTAAGCCGTCATATGTGACCACTTTAATCTTTCGTTCGTTCGCAAAAGTTTGCTCGATCCAAGCAATTCTTTGTTCTAACGAAAAAAGGTAGTTCTTTGAGCTGTTTGTGCCTACTGCTATGCGAATTTCATCGAACAGCGGCAGTGCACGTTCGATAATATCTACGTGACCAAGGGTAATAGGATCAAAGGATCCAGGGAAAAGAGCGATACGTGCCATAGGTCGAAGTTAGCTATTCTTTTCTTTATGGGCAGCCATGTGCTCTTCAGCCAGTGTGCTAAGTACCTCCTCTAAAGACCAATTTCTCGAAGCCAATTGCTGCGGTACAATACTCGCAGGACTCAATCCTGGAATGCTATTTACCTCAATGAGAACGGCTTCTTCGTTTTCATCAATAATGTAGTCCATACGGACAATCCCTTTTAAGTTTAGTAGGTCATAAACCCGTTCAGAAATACCCTCAATTCTAGCGCCAAGCGCTGCAGAAACTCTTGCAGGTGTGATCTCTTTTGACTTGCCCTTATACTTAGCCTCGTAATCAAAGAAGGCACCTTCTGTAGGTACGATTTCGGTAATGGCAATGGCTCTGCTTTTGGGCGATTCCAAACCTTTGGAATCGAAATTGAAAGCTGTGTGCAAAACACCACAACCTACTTCTTTCCCTGTGATACCCTCTTCAACAAGGATTTGAGCCCCCTCTGTAAATGCATATTGAAAGGCGGCTTCAAGTTGCTTGGGTTCTTCAACGCGAGAAACTCCATAGCTTGACCCAGCACAATTAGGCTTTACAAATAATGGAAAGCGCCAGTGCTTGAATTCAGTCATTCCTGGAAATTCATTAAACAACCTTCCCATTGGTACACGAACTCCTGCATCTCTCAAAACAGCGTTGCATTGGGCTTTATTAAAGGTTAATGCACTTTGGAATGTAGGACAGGTGCTGTGCGGTATATTCAATAATTCCAATACACCGGACATGTGTCCATCTTCACCTGGAGAGCCATGAATACTATTAAAGACATAATCGGCCCCTAATTCATCAAGACGCACATTTTTTCCCTTAAGTGAATAGCCGGAGCGGTCTACTTTTACGAATAGAGTTCTGTATCCAGCTGCCTCAAAGGCAGCACATGCCATCTGCCCTGAGGCAAGACTTATCTCGTGCTCGGAAGAGTATCCTCCCGCGAGAACGACTACGGTTTTAACGCCTTTTTCCATAGTTGTAAATGTAATGCAACTCTGCTTTCGATTCCGGGATGATAAAAAGTATCTTTACCTCATGAAGCAGTGGATACTTTTTCTTTTTAGCAAGACCTTTTTAAAAACAGCGCTCTTCTCTGTTTTGGGCGTGTTGTTGGTCGTTGCGGGTGTATTGTGGTGGATGCACGGTACTACGCAACACGGAAAAACAGTCGTCGTACCGGACATTCGACTACTCGAATTGTCAGAAGCGGTAGAAGCGCTTGAGTCCGTAGGCTTGTCTTATGAGGTGATTGATTCAACGCATTATGTTCCCGGAGTAAATGAAGGAGCCGTAGTGGAAGTTTTCCCAAAGGCTTATGCGGAAGTTAAGTTGGGACGTACTCTTTTTTTGAGTACAAATCCATCTTCATTACCTAAATACCCTTTGCCGAATTATAAAGATCAGTTGCTTAGTTATGTACTAAGTAAGTTTGAGGACAAAGGTTTTTTTGTAGATAGTCTTGTGCTCATACCGGACCTGAGCCACGACCTAGTTTTGAAAGTGATCGATGAAAAAGGTGTTCTTGCAGAAGAGCAAACGCCTTACCAAACAGGAAGTCATTTTGTCTTTTATGTGAGTGGAGGCGAAAGCGATAGAAATGCTTTTTTACCCGATTTAATAGGTTTAACGTATACCCAAGCGCAGCAAACGCTAATGACCTACAGCTTGAATTTAGGGGCAACCATAATAGATGGTGAAATAAACGATACGTCTGCTGCGTTTGTATTGCGACAGTTTCCAGAATTTAAGATGGATGCGGAGGTTCCTGTAGGCAGTTCAGTCGATTTATGGCTGACTGCAGCCTATGTACCTCAAGCGCCACCTTTAGATTCCTTACCCCAATAATTATGCGATTTTTTCTGTTCGTTTTTTTAGGTGCATTTAGTATTGCGCAGGCGCAAGTGATTGAGCAAACGCACCCTTTGAGCGGAGGAGTAACGGCACACTTCAATACAGAAACAACAGATACAATCAATCCCCCTTTCGTAGATGATTTTAGTTACCGTTCGGATCGACCTATGCAAGAATTGTGGAGTGATCAGTACGTTTGGATCAATGATGCCGTGCCACTGTTTCAAAACTCTATCGGTGTAGCGACTTTTGATGGATGCAATGCTTATGGAAAACCCTATCAACCGGGCAACATAACCACGAATGGTATTTCAGACCAATTAACCTCAAACTACATTAATCTCCAGGGCGCGACGGATGTTTGGCTTTCATTCCAATACCAACGCGCCGGTAGAGGCGAGGCACCTTCACCTTCGGACAGTTTAGTTGTTTCTTATTATTCGCCTGTAGATTCGACTTGGACACAGATTTGGGGTGAGAAAGGAACGGGTAATGCAGATGCCTTTAAAACGGCAATGATTCCAGTGACAGGAAGCCAATTTTTAAAGAAAGGTTTCCGCTTCCGATTGGCAACCTACGGTGCGCGCGGCGGTGCGTATGATGTATGGAATGTAGATTACGTGCAGTTAGATAAAGACAGAAATCCTGGTGATTCCGTTGTAACTGAACCTGCTTTTGCTCGACCCCATCCACTCATTTTGGGCAATGGACCTTACACGTCTTGGCCGTGGTGGCTCAGCATGAGCAATACGATAGCTAACCGCCCTAACAACCTCACTTTCACGTACCGCAGATTAGGAACAGTGCCTTCGGGTGGTTGGAGTTTAAACTTGGGTCAATACCGATGGGAAGAAAATGGGATACTTATTCAACAGCAAACTGCTGTTCCTGTAATTACGACGACTCAGCACGATCAAGATCTAACCTTTGATGTTGCCGTTCCGGCAGGTGCCTTAGGTACGTTAAACGGTCCTACAAAGGTCACTACGAAGGTGTGGTTTGACGGTTCCGCGGCAGGGACGCGACAAAACGATACGGTACAAGGAACTTTGCATTTAGACAATTACCTTGCTCTTGACGACGGAACAGCCGAGCGTGCGTATGGGATTGAGAATGTTTCGGGGTCGCGCGTTGCTCAAAAATTCAATACCGGCGGCTTAGGGTCGAACGATTCCTTGAAAGGTATTTCCATGAATTTCGCTTGGTTCGAGGATTCAGTATATACCTTTAGAATGGCCGTTTGGGCACCTGCCGATTCTGGCTCGGCGCCTGGTGTACCTTTATATTTGACAGACTCTGTGTACCAACATTCATTGCATTGGGACCGAAATGACATTTTTCATTTTGCTTTGGACTCTGCATTGGATATCAGCGCCTATCCAGCTGTATGGATCGGTTATGTAGATGTTTCTCCCGTTACCACCATGTATGTAGGTCTCGATCAAGAACGTACATTGCCCAATACCATGCCACGATATTACGGTGATGGTTTTAATTGGTATCCGTCTTTAGAACCTGGTGCTTTAGTACTTCGACCATTTTTTCGTTACACTCCGACTACTATGGCTGTGACAGCTCCGGCTATTCATACATTTGAAATATATCCTAATCCATCAAGCCAATGGGTAAGTGTTGCGTCAAAAGAGGCAGGCCAGTTTGAAGTTGCCATACAAAACCTTAATGGACAGGTACTGTTGAATGCAAGCGGCGAAGAAAGAATAGAATTGGAAATCACTCCTTTGCCGAAAGGTATGTACCTCATACGCACCCTTAAAAACGGCGCTGTAACCTATATTAAATGGATCAAAATTTAATGGACGAGCAGCACGATAGTACTTCTAATGATGAACTGTATGTCCACCACAGCTTCACTGCCGATAAGGGTCAGAATCCACTGCGTGTAGATAAATTCCTTTTCAATTTTTTAGAGGACACTTCGCGCAGTCGAATTCAAAAGGCCGCCGATGCAGGATCCATTCATGTCAACAGCTTACCGGTAAAAAGCAATTACAAGGTAAAAGCTGGGGATACGGTCGAATTAGTCCTGGCAGATCCACCGCGTGATACAGAGATTGTTCCAGAAAACATCCCTTTGGATTTATTATACCGCGATGAGCACGTTATTGTCGTAAACAAAGAAGCGGGCTTAGTTTGTCATCCTGGTCATGGAAATTACACCGGAACTTTGGTCCACGCTTTAGCATATTTAGCTGAAAATTTGCCAGTAGGTTCGAGTGGTGAGCAGCGTCCCGGTCTGGTTCACAGATTGGACAAGAATACCACCGGTGTTATGGTGGTGGCCGCTTCAGAATTGGCCATGAGTCATCTTGCGAAGCAATTCTATGACCGCACTACACAACGCGAATACATCGCGATCGTCTGGGGCAATGTCAAGGAAGATGAAGGAACCATTACAGGCCACATTGGTAGAAGTTTATCCGACCGATTACAAATGGCAGTTTTCGAAGACGGTAGCGAAGGAAAACATGCAGTAACGCATTACAAGGTGCTCCAACGCTTCGGTTATGTAACGGTTGTCAGTTGTAAACTAGAGACGGGTCGTACCCATCAGATTCGCGTTCATATGAAATATTTAGGCCATCCTCTGTTCAATGATGAACGCTATGGTGGGGATAAAATTTTGAAAGGAACGACGTTTACAAAATACAAGCAGTTTATTATAAATTGCTTCAAAGCTTGTCCCCGTCACGCCCTGCACGCAAAGAGTTTAGGCTTTACGCATCCGAAAACAGGCGAACAACATCGCTATGAAAGTGTTTTACCAGAGGACATGCAGGAAGTCATTCGTAAATTCGATGCTTACACTAGTTCGGTAGAGCCAAATAGAGAAGATGAAGAGTAAGTTAGTTTTAGTGCCATTGGTCATGTTGTTCATAGCTGCGAGCTGTGGGCCCGAAGAACCGTTGCACAATCCTACACCTCTAGCATTAGAATACCCGTCCCATTTTCCAACACCGGATATGCCTTTAGATAATTCGCTCACCGAAGAGGGTGTCAAGTTGGGACGTCATTTGTTCTTTGACCCAAGGCTCTCAGGTGATAATACGCAAAGCTGTGGTTCATGCCACAGTCAAGAACATGGCTTTGCAGAGCCCGATAGATATTCTACGGGAATAGACGGTATCATAGGCACCGTCAATGCCATGGTACTTTCGAATATGGCCTGGCAAGATTTCTTCTTTTGGGATGGACGCGAAAATAGTTTAGAAGATCAGGTACAAGATCCTATCGTTAATCCTATTGAAATGCACGCACAATGGCCCGACGTCATTGCAAAATTGGCCCAGGACCCTACCTACGTTGAGCTATTTGAAGATGCTTTTGGTACTGATGATCCTATCACGAGACAAAATACAGCGAAAGCATTGGCTCAGTATGTTCGTACTCTGGTTAGTGGCGGTAGCAAGCTCGATCAGTATATTCAGGGTACGTATACTTTTACGTCTTCTGAACAATTGGGTTTTGATATTTTCAACAACGAACAAGGCGATTGTTTCCATTGTCACGGTTTAGCAACCACAGGGTATCAAATGGGTGCACATGGACTCCTTCAATTCACGAACAATGGATTAGATAGCATGCATGTTGTGGGCGCAGGACGCGAGGCGGTTACCGGAAATCCTTCAGACCGCGGTAAATTCAAAGTCCCGTCATTACGCAATGTTGAATACAGTTACCCCTACATGCACGACGGTCGTTTTCAAACGCTCTCTGAGGTGCTTGATTTTTATGAAATGGGCGGTCATCCATCGTCGACTGTTGATCCAAACATGAAAGCTGTGGGTATTGGTCGGAATTGGTCCATTGCCCAAAAACAGGGGCTGTTAGATTTTTTAAAGACATTTTCAGACCCCTCGTTTTTAACGGATACGTCATTTACAGATCCTTGGTAAAATGAAATCACTCTATACCGGTACGGCCTTTATAGAACCTATGTTTCCTAACATGCCGCACAACGTATTGAGCATTTCAACTGCTATTATTGCGGATTTCCCTCAAAAGCACCGTACCCGGGTTGTTTTAAAAATCAATGGAGAAGGGCACATTCAGTGCGGATTAAACTCACATATTCCTGGTATGCGCTGCATGATGATTAGTAAAAAACACATGACTGATCTAGGCTTACTCACCGGTGAAAAGGTTGCTTTCGAAATTTTTGAGGACCCAAATCCTCTCGGTGTTGCGGTTCCTGAAGTGCTCAAAGCGCTTCTTGCGCAAGATGAAGTCGTAGAACGCATATGGAATAGGCTGACTGACGGTCGAAAGCGTACTATCTGTCATTCGACCATGCGCATCAAGAATATAGATTTACAGGTAGAACGGGCATTGGAATTCTTTGAATCGGAACGTGAGAAATTAGTGTTGAAAGGGAAGTGGTAGATTTTGGCACGCCTTTTGGATTAATTCATTTAAGGACTCCGTACCTTAACCTACCTATTTTAATTAACAGTAATACCGTTTAATATGAAAGCAAGATTCTTCTTAGTGGCTGTCGCAAGTGCTGGACTTTTATTAGCCAGCTGTGGTTCTAAAACAAAAGTGCCAAAGGGTGAAATTGAACAGATACTGCCTTGTTCAGAGTTTAAAAGCGACAAAAAAACCTTCCGCGTATACAGTTTTGGTGAGAGCGCCGATATGAATGTTGCCAAGAAGAAAGCTTTGAGTAATGCGCGTACAGAACTTGCAGGCATGGTCAATAGTACCATGAAAGTGGTGGCCGATAACTATGTTAAGAGCATGGAAGTCAACAACGTTGAGGAAGTGCTGGAGCGTTTCGAAGAAAACTCACGTACGATAATCAATGAGCGTTTAAACGGATCTGTAGTGGTTTGTGATCGTGTCACGCAAGTACAATCGAGCGGTAAGTTTAAGTACTACATCGCTATAGAATTGGACGGTGAGAAAATCGTTAAGAATTACTACAAAGCGCTTTCGAAGAACGATAAGATCATGGTTGATTACAACTATGAAAAGTTTAAAGAGACCTACGAAAAAGAGATGGAACGCGCAGGTAGGTAACTACACGTACGTGTCGAGCAACTCAAGAATTATAGCGTCCCACGATCTGCTCGAGAGCAGATCGTGGGATTTTTTTTGCGCTAGGTTTCCGTTGAGTGCCGCGGTAATTACAGGCACAGCACTTGCTTTATCTTCAATCTGAATGGGCGTGCCCACAGGAGCGAGGGTTTCATTCATATCTGCAACGTCATTGTACAATACATGCATACCCTGTGAAGCGGCTTCCCAGCCCACCAGCGAGAAGGATTCGAAATGCGAGGGTATGATAAGTGTGCGGTGCGAGCGAAGCAAACGTTTAAGTTCGTCGCCAGCGGTATAGGGCAGGAATGAAATACTCGACCCGGCTTGTTGAAGGCAATCATCGTAATAGGTTTTCTGATTCGTATTGGCATCGCCTACAACAGTAAGCGGCCAGTTGTTTTCGGTAGCCCAATTGATTATGGTTTTTTGATTCTTAAGCCATTCCAATCTGCCTAAAAGCAATAAGCCTTCACGTTTTTGGCGCTGCTCAAAGGGCGCTAGAAACGATGCCTCAATGCCAAGCGGTACCGTTTTAACTGTACAACTAAGGTCACCAAAGTCACTTTCTATTCGCTGCTCCTCACTTTTGGATGAAGTGATTAAGAGGTCCGTTAATCTGATAAGCGCACGCACGCAGGATTCCTGGCCGTGTAACAGGAACAATATACCTGGGAATCTGTCACTGCCGTTTAGTGCACGCCCTAGTGTTTTTACATATTCTAAACCGTGCTTGCCCACCAGTGAATAAAGCCGTGGGAATCGCTGCTTGTCGGCAAGACTGTAATCGACATAAATACTGCTGAGAATCTTCTTGCCTTTGAACGATTTAAAATAGGGCAATAGGTCCGCCGGTCTCCCAAGGTTGAACCCGTGAAGTACAGTGGCGGAAAGGGGTAGGGGTTGACCTGCGGTGATGATGGTCGCTTCGTGCCCACAGCTGCGCAGTGCGGAAGCCGTTTCCTCCACTTGCACTGTATCGCCTCCCGGCTGAGTATACAGGGTTTTTCGTGCCAGCAGCACTACATGCATTATTCGGCGATCATGTTGTGTGCTTCTAATACATCGAGTACGTCATCTGCATCTACATCGTCAGAAAATGTCAATGGTTTGTTTGGAAGCGCAGTGTCGACACTCCACTTTCCTTCGCCGAGCAAAGCATTAAGGTCCGATTGTACTTTGGCGATACATCCGCCACAATTGATTTTTGAATCTAGGATCATTGTAAGGGTTTCTTATGGAGTCGAAGTGAATTAACTACCACGCCCAAGCTACTAAAACTCATGGCAATACTCGCCATCATTGGGGTTAATTCTAGTCCGAATGGGGCGGCCAGCAGACCTGCAGCAATTGGAATGGCAATAATATTATAGCCAAAAGCCCACATCAAATTGCCTCGAATGGTTTGCATGGTCAAGGTGCTCAGTTTGAAATAGAGTGCCATTTGCGGTAACCCGTCTCGCGTTAAAACTACAGCAGCACTTTCTTGCGCTACTGCAGTTCCATGCGTTAGTGAAACACCTACATCCGCGGCATTTAAAGCAATACTGTCATTAATGCCGTCGCCAAGCATTAAGGTGCGGCCGCGCTTTTGATAGGATCGTACCAGAACTACTTTATCGTGCGGTTGTAATGCGCCGTGGTACTTCTCTATACCCAAAGCTTCAGCTGTTTTTGCAACTGCTTCTTCAACATCTCCCGATGCGATAATGGGTGTAATGCCACGTCGCTGCAGTGCATGTATTAAAAGCGGCGCATCAGGGTGGAGTGTATCTTCAAATGAAACTAAGGCAATAAGACCGTCTTCTCGAAAGCATAGGGTGTGTGTAAACGGCGCGTTTGGAGGAGGCTTACCTGTGATTTCTGCGAAAAAAGATCCCGAACCTATATAATACATGTGTCCATCAATCTTTCCTTGAATCCCTTTACCCGGTAGCGCCTTGAATCGTTTCACTTGAGGTAATCCATCCACATTGCCAAAATAGGTGGCTAAGGCATGGTTGAGGGGATGCGATCCCTTTTCATTTAAGGTTACAACGATTGAACGTGCTGCCTTGTCCTCCCAATCTATCGAAGTAACCACCGGTTTTCCTAGAGTGAGGGTACCGGTTTTATCCAGCAGCGCATATTTTATTTCGCTAGCCAGCTGTAAGGCCGCAGCATCTTTGATTAACAATCCGTTCTTACTTCCTATTCCGGTTGCCGCCACCACGGCTAAAGGCGTTGCTAATCCTAATGCGCATGGACATGCGATGACTAATACATCAATGGCATAAACCACCGCTTTTTGAGAGTCAAAGGCAAAATGCCACAGCACCCAGGTAAGTAAACTCAATCCTAAAATTGTGGGAACAAAAACTTTAGAAATACGATCGGTTAATGCTTCAATGGGGGCTGCGGTTTCCTGGGCATCGACAACAGCATCGATAATACCGCCTAAAGCACTGCTTCGTCCTGTATGAGTCACGCGTACCAGTAAGCCTTCATGGCCGTTCATGGTACCCGCCCAAACATTCGCTCCAATACCTTTTTCCACAGGTATGGGTTCCCCTGTAAATGTACTTTCATCGATGGTGCTTCTACCTTCGATAACTATTCCATCCACAGGAACGCGTTGTGCGGGTGGAATCCAGACCAATTGGTCCAATTCCAGCGATTCAACCGCTACCTTTTGCTGCTTACCGGCATCCATCAAAATGGCTTCATTGGGTTGCATGGATAGGAGTGCAGTTAATGCTTTACTGTTCGATAACTTTCCGCGGTCTTCCAAAAGCTTACCAATGAGTATAAAATAAATAATCAAGCCGGCACTTTCGAAATAGATCTGATCGTGCCTATCCAAAGCCCATCCGGCAATGGAATACCCGTAGGCAACTAGAGAGCCTAAACTCACTAATGTGTCCATATTCGTACTCCCCATTTTAGCGAGCGCAAAAGCCTTTCTATGGATGTTCCTTCCGAAGTACATGCTGAGTGCAGTAGCAAGTAAAAATTGCAGTACAATACTCCAGCTTGTATGCAGATGCATCATTCCTATCATGAATAATGGAAGGGCAAGGGCTGAAGCTGCAAACAGTTCATTCCGTTTACGGTCGACCTCTTCTTTTTGATTTTTTATCCGCGTTCGTGGACTGATGTAGCTGGTCGTAAGTTCGTACCCTGCTGCAGCTAAACTTTTTTGGAGTGTAGCGACATCTAAAACGTCTGTATCTACAGTCGCTTTAAAGCTGCCGCTGGCGTAGCGAACCTGCACGTGTTCCATACCAGGCGTGCCTGTGGCAATGCTGTGTACACTGTGTGCACAGCCTGCGCAAGTCATTCCTGATAATGCCCACTGTATTTGCTCTTTTGCCATGGTTCAAAGGTAGGTATTGCGGATGGTAAAAAGTATCTTTGAATAATCGCATAAATTGTTACGAGCTCCATGAATCCACTTATAGATTTCCCGTCCACACCGCACAAAGCATTAGCTTTTGACCGTATTAAGCCCGAACATTTCTTGCCGGCATTGGAGCATTGGATCCAGGTGTCTAGGGAACGTCAAGCAGCCATTGTGGCCAATTCTGAACGCCCCACTTTTGATAACACCGTAGCCGCATTAGAATTTTCCTCATTGGAATTAAATAAGGTGAGCAGCTGTTTTTTCAACCTCAATAGTGCAGAAACGAACGAGTCCATTCAGGAAATCGCACGCGAATTTTCACCAAAATTGACGGCATTTAGTAGTGAGACATTATTGAACGAACCCTTGTTCCTTCGTATTGAAAGCGTTTATGAATCTGGGCAAGAGCTGGACTCAGCAGAAGCGAAGCGCTTACTCAATGAAACCTATGAAAGCTTTGTCCGCAACGGTGCTGCACTCGAAGGTGAAGAT
>Ga0228671_1000357_pt1 | contig 13744 bp, 10 predicted proteins | sample 89DmetaG_FD_183013 | JGI IMG/M metagenome (GOLD analysis project Ga0228671, IMG submission 183013) | Seawater microbial communities from Monterey Bay, California, United States - 89D | ecosystem: Environmental > Aquatic > Marine > Coastal | place: USA: California | collected 2016-11-05 | reverse complement strand
GTAAAATTTCCAAAAGGTAATGATTTTAAGATATACAATGGAATTGGTGAATTAGTAATTAATGGTAAATTAAATTCTCAAATTAATACAATCGATTTATCTTCATTACCTCCTAACGTATATCTATTGAAAGTTGAAAGTCAATCGATAAAACTCATAAAAACTGAATAAACTTACATTTTTCAATCTTTTCAAAAAGAAGAGTTAACTTTTTTTATTTTGGATTTCTGAATAATTACTAATAATTAGATAGGAGGTCAAAAATGACCTCCTATCTAATATAGCTCCCTTTATAGTACAAAACTTTTTTTAGTAAATAGAGGGAATCAAAGTACTAGCAAGTGAAGCTAAGTATATAGGTTTACTCTGTCTTGCACTTTGGAGTGTTGCGAAAGCTTACAGACTAAATAAAGTCAAGTAATCTGGTATATAAATCCATACCAACAGAGTACTTAATAATACTATTTGCAATACTTATTGGCATTTTACTTTTGCTCAAGTTCATATTTATCCTGTTTGATAATATGAAGGATTAGGTTCTGACTTTTCTGATAACCTCCATTGCCTTCTCACAATTAGATTGTATACCTGCATAGTCACCCTTTGCCACCATTTCTTTAGTGATTAACTTTGAACCCATACCTACGCAAGTAGCACCAGCATCAAACCATCCTTTTAGATTTTCTTCAGTAGGTGATACTCCACCTGTAGGCATGATACTAGTCCATGGTTGAGGACCTTTGATCGCTTTTATAAATCCTGGTCCATAAGTACCTCCAGGAAAAAGTTTTACTACTTCACAACCTAACTCTTCGGCTCTACATATTTCAGTAAGTGATCCACATCCAGGAGACCACATTACTTTTCTACGATTACAGACAATTGCAATATCCTCTCGAAAAACTGGTGTCACCACAAAATTAGCTCCTAATGCCATATACATAGAAGCTGATGCAGCATCAGTAACTGATCCAACACCTAGCACCATTTCCGGTAATTCTTGATTGCAGTACTTTGATAGCGCTCCAAAAACTTCGTGAGCGAAATCGCCTCGACTAGTAAACTCTAGTAATCTAGCACCACCATCGTAACAAGCCTTAGTTACTTTCTTTGCTACTTCAATATCATCATGAAAAAACAATGGAACTAGTCCAGTACTTTTCATAACATTTGCCACTTCTATTCTGCTAAATCTAGCCATTGTATTTTTGTATTTCTACTTTATCTATAATCTTTCTTAACGGCTTACTCGTCCACTTGAATCGCCACTCATTAGCTTCTCTACCTCTTCAATAGTCACCAGATTAGCATCTCCTTTAATAGTATGTTTCAAACAAGATGCTGCCACTGCAAAGTTTAGCGCTTTCTGATCATCTCCTTTGTATTGCATAAGTCCGAAGATCAATCCTCCCATAAAACTATCTCCACCACCAACTCGATCTACGATGTGAGTAATATTATATCCTGGAGCTTCGTATAATGTCTTACCATCATACAATACTCCTGACCATGTATTATGAGATGCAGATATAGATCCACGAAGAGTAGTTATCACCTTCTTCGCTCTAGGAAAAATATCCATCAATTGCTTAAGTACTGACAAGTATGCTTTACCATCCACAGAGCCTTCATGTGTCACATCTACACCTTCTGGATGCAGACCGAAGTGCTTTTCAGCATCCTCTTCATTACCCAATATGATATCACACCCAGCAACTAGTTCAGGCATAATATCCATCGGTGATTTACCGTATTTCCAAAGTTTTTTTCGATAGTTAAGATCTGTAGACACAGTAACACCCAACTTGTTAGCCATCTTTATGGCTTCTAAGCAAGTATCTGCTGCACCTTGAGAAATAGCTGGAGTTATACCCGTCCAATGAAACCAACTTGCTCCATCAAAAACTTTCTCCCAATCCACCATTCCTTTTTCTATGGTAGACATACTCGAGTGTGCTCTATCATAAACCACTTTACTACCTCTGCTTACCGCTCCTGTCTCTAGAAAATATATTCCTAAACGTTCACCTCCTCTTTCTATATATTGCGTACCAACATTATGTTTTCTCATTTCCATGAGTGCACACTCGCCTAAATCATTATTAGGCAATCGTGTTACAAACTCGGAATTAAGTCCATAATTGGCTAGTGATACGGCTACGTTGCTTTCGCCTCCTCCGTATACAACATCAAAGCTATTAGCTTGCGAAAATCTAGCGAATCCTGGTGAACTTAGTCGCAGCATAATTTCTCCAAACGTTACTACTTTTCCCATCTTAACTTAGTTACTTTTTTTATTTATATTCCTAATGCTTGACCTCCACCAATTTGAATTGTCTCCGCTGTAATAAATGAAGCATCTTTACTCGCTAAGAAAGCTACAACTCCAGCAACATCTTCTGGCCGACCTAATCTTCCAAGCATAATATTATTAGCCCATGAAGCAAAAACTTCTGGCTTCGTTGACTTAATTTGCTTGTGGAATGGTGTATCAATTGTACCCGGAGATACTGCATTGGCTCTAATGCCATATTCTGCTAAATCTTTAGCTAATGCTCTTGTAATTGCATGTACTCCAGCTTTAGATGTACCATAAATTCCAGCTCCTGGACCACCTGCATTCCAAGCCGCATTAGAGGTGTAATTAATTATAGAAGGATACTCTCCTTTCTTTAGAAAAGGTATTGCTGCTCTTGAAGTAAAAAACACAGAATCCAAGTTTAGAGACATTACATTTCTGTAAAATTCTGTAGTCATCACTTCGAATCTTGATCTTCCTCCGAGCCCTCCTGCGTTATTTACAAGAGTGTCAATTTTTCCATACTTCTCTCCAATGGCAACGATGTTCTTTGTTACTTCCTCTTCATTAGTTACATCAAATCCATAATATATAGCATCGACTCCTTCAGCAACAAGTTCTTGTACTCTTTTCGCTCCTACTTCATCATTAAGACCATTCAATATGACAGTATAACCGTCAGCACCTAATCTCCTTGCTACTTCAAATCCGATTCCTCCTGTGGCTCCGGTCACTATGGCTACTTTCTTATCACTCATATTTAATTATTTTTCTTTTTTATTATTTAATTTTATCCTATTCCTCAATTAAGCTTTAATTCTCAATCTACAATTCCAATTTTGGTTTCAATGGTTCAATTTTTGGACATAAAATCCAGACAGCAAGCAGTGCTATTAAAGCTAGTGCTCCACCTATTAAAAATGCAGGTGTAAAATTCTTTCCAGCGGTCAATATGGGTATCAAAGCAGTCAAACCAAAAGCGCCAAGTTTAGCAGCTGTCCCAGCAAATCCTGATAGAGTACCTACTACTTTTCCACTAAACATATCACTGGGTAGCGTCTGTATATTACCAATCGCTGTTTGAAAACCAAATAAAAGTATTGCCATAATATATATAGCGTTACTGGCTGAACCTGGCTCTTTTAGAAGCATAAAGCATGGAACCATGATTAAGCACCCTAAAGTAATTACGACTTTTCTTGTCTTGTCTACTGGCCAACCTGCAGACAACCTATTTTGTGCTAATAGGCCACCAAACCAAGCTCCAAACATGGCGCCTACATAAGGTACCCATGCAGAAAAAGCTATATCTTTTACATTCATTCCAAAGACTTCATTTAAGTAAATCGGTATCCAAACAATAAATAACCACCATATAGGATCAATAGCTGCCGATGCTATAATCACACCCCAACTTTCTTTACGACTTAATAATTCACTAGTATCTGGACTATAACCTTCATCGTACTCTCCATCTTTATCTAATTCTTGATTTTTTTGACCAGAAAGAATATATTTCTTCTCATCATCAGAAAGCCATGGATGCCTCTGAGGTGGTGCTTTTACAATGTATAGCCAAGGTAATAACCATAGAAATCCGATAAGACCTACGCAAATAAATATCGCTTGCCAGGATAAATAAATAGATAATAATCCAATGATCGGATATGCTACTATTCCTCCAATCGCAGCTCCTGAATTAAATATCCCTTGCGCAAATGCTCTTTCTTCTGTAGGAAACCATTCTGCATTAGCTTTAGCTGCTCCTGGCCAGTTACCTGCTTCAGCTAGACCTAATATCGATCTAAATATTGAAAAGCTGATCACCCCTTGAGCAAAGGCATGCATCATTGTCGCTAGAGACCAAACTCCAATAGATATAGCAAAACCAACCCTTGTTCCAATCCAATCAAAAATTTTACCGAAGATTGTTTGACCTGCTGCATAAGCTAAAATAAACACTGCGGAAATAGTTCCGTAGATTGCTTTTGTATCGTCTGGTCCCATTCCAGGAAATAATTCGGCCGCTATAACAGGCCAAAGTGCTCCAAAAGCTTGTCTATCTATGTAGTTAACAACTGCTGCCAAAGCGACTAATCCTACTACCCACCACCTTAATCCTTTAGTCTTCATCTTCTATTTTTTTGTAAAAAATCACTAACTCTTATCTTCGAAATATGCTACATTAGACCCATCCAAAAAGTCTTCTCTTACGGGACTGAAAGTATCTATTAACATTCCAGCTTCAAGACACACCGCACTATGCAGTAGGTTAGGCTCGATATATACACCGTCTCCGGCTTTTAAGATTTGTTTTACACCATCGATTTCAAATTCGAATATCCCAGAAACAACATAAGTTGCCTGCGTATGAAAGTGTTGGTGTGGTGATCCTAATGCTCCTTCGTCGAACTTCACCTGAACCATCATAATCTGATTATCATATCCCAAGAATTTTCTAGAGACGCCTCCTCCGAGTCCTTCCCATTCGATTTCATCGGTTAAGATATATTTTATACTTTTTCTCTTCATATTCTGTCTAAATTCTATTTCCTTAATTATTTATTTTGGAGCTAAACCAGAACCTATTGTTGCTTCCTTAAACCAAACCTCCGTATAATCTCCATTTTCATATTGCTTGGCGATATCCCCACCGTAAGTTTCTGCACCAGCGCACCAAACCATATTTTTTTCCGGAGCCTTTCCATTCGTTTGGTTATAAGCCCCTTGTTTAAAATAATTCAATTCACCCGCATAAGCATTTTTTCGTTCCACGCCATCTTGGCCTATTGGGAAGAATAGATTTTTGGTTTGTTCTGGAATATCTGCCTTTGTTGTATATTCTGATTGTACTAAGTTTTTAGTAAATCGAACCGCTGCGTGTCCTTCTCTTGTAAAGGCCAGATACATCACACCTTTGTAGACATTGATTTCGTAGCTAAACTCTTCTCCTAACTCAATCCCATCTTTTGGTTCTTCTGGGAAATCGGTTGGGCTCAAACCGACAACAGACATATCATTCCCCCAAACAGGATATGAATAATCCCATCTATCTGAATTGTCTTCACCTGCAGTATTTATTTCATAATTCCAAAAAACAGAACCCTTCTGATGACCTGGAAATTTTTTATAAAATATTTTACATGGTTCATTTTCATGTCCTTCTCCACTGTGAATCTGACCAATAACCGTCGAATAGGAAGCTGCTACTCGTGCATCACCAGATGTCGAAACGTGCATGACTTTGCAAGTGCCTGTCAACTTACCTCCTTCATTAGGAGTCCAATTTCTTTTTTCCTGTAATTCAGTTCTTGTATTACTCGAATTTTTTGAAGTAACTCCAGAATTTGGTGTTTTATAAGCAACCCAACGCATAGTACCATCAATAACAGTATAGAAAAAATATTTGTGCTCATACTCACCGAGTTCCTCAACATTCGTTCCGTCACCCAATAACATTTTAAACTTATCCATAAAAGGGATAACCTCATTAGGATAAACTGTTTTTTTACTTAACCCATCGTTAGCAGCAAAATATCCAGTATTCGATACAGCATCATTGCTGACTATGAAACTTGCTGATTTAAACCAGACCTCTGCATAGTTTCCATCTGCAAACTGTTTTTGCACATCCCCACCATGGGTTTCAGCACCAGCACACCAAACTCTATTGACCGCCGGATCTTTTCCGTTCGTTTGGTTATAAGATCCTTGCTTAAAAAATAAGCCCTCATCCGAGTATGCCTTTACTCGCTCAACTCCATCTTGACCAATTGGTACGAACAAATTTCGAACTTGTTCAGGCATATCCGCTTTAGTGGGATATTCCGATTCAATTAGATTTTTTGTGAATGTTTTAGTTTTGTGCCCTTTAGACATAAATTTCAATCTCATCAAACCATTCTTCACTTCCACTTCGTACGCCATTTCCTCTCCTAATTCAATCCCATCTTCAGGTTCTGGCGGAAAATCAGTTGGAGTTTCTCCTACTACAGACATATCATAGCCCCATATCGGATAGGAAAAGTCCCATCTTCCAGAATTGTCCTCACCTTTAGTATTAATTTCATAGTTCCAAAAAACAGAACCTTTTTTATGCCCTGGAAATTTCTTGTAGAATAATTTAAACGGTTCATTCTCATGCCCTTCAGCACTATGGATTTGGCCTATGACTACAGAATAAGAAGCTGCCACTCGAGCATCACCTGTTGGTGATACGTTCATTATTTTACAAGTAGCTGTCATCTTATTTTCTGACATAGCTGACCATTTTTTTGATTGTGCTAATTCTGTTCTGGTATTGTTGGATGTTCCATGTGTATCTCCAGCATTTGGGGTCTTGTAGACCACCCAATTTTGACCTCCATCTTTGGCGGTGTAAAAGAAATTTTTATTCTCAAAATCAATTGGGTTCCCTGCATTTGTACCATCGCCCAAAATCAATTTGAATTTATCTAAAAATGAAAAAATTTCACTCGGGTAAAGAGTAGTATTTGCATCTGCAATACTAGACTTTTCAGACGTCTCGGAGCAACGAACAAATGCTAAAATAAAACCTGCAATTAAAAAGGAGTGAAATAACGATTTTATGATTTTAATATTCATTATTTTTAGTTTTAATAACCCAACCAAGAGGTACATATTCCATTTCTGGGGATTTTTTAAAATTTGATTAATCATCTCTGCCAACGCTGCTCATTCTACTTGGCGGCCATAATCAAATTTGATGTAATCCAAATCTTCTACACTTAACGTTTAACGAAAAATTGGACTCTTCTCTTTCTAATGGATTGTAATTATCTATACTACATACTGTCAGACGAAAGTTTTGACTTAGATTAGAATAATCTTTTTTATGATTCTAAATAGTCACTAAAAATAATGATCAGAGGTCTAAAGCTAGACCTCTGATACATTAAAAGTATGAAAAAGTTTACTATAATTGAAGCTGTAACTTTTAGGTCAAAGAAGCACTTTCTAAGATAGATTAATATCCTTCGTTCTGAGTAATCACACCAAGACTAGCAAGTACTTCTGATTCTGGAATTGGAAAAATATGATATTTACTATCGATTGTTTCTCCCATTTCAGCACTTACTGCTCCTGTTCTCACAAGATCAAACCATCGTTGACCTTCGAAAGCTAACTCTAGTCTTCTTTCGTCTTGAATAGCTTGTCTTACAGCTGCCTGAGAAATAAGGACATTCGCATCCAAATTTGCTAGGCCCGCTCTTGTTCTTATTGGATCTAATAAGCTTAATACACTTGCAGATGCCGCACCATTTTCATTTAATGCTTCTGCGTATAACAGAATTACATCAGCCAATCTTAGTTCGATCCAATCATGATCAGGACCACCTGTTTGTGGAAACTTTGGAGATGCCATAAGATCTACATCAATAGTAAGATCTCTTCTTAGGTCTCCAGGGCTTGCATCAAAAGCAGTAATCAAATCTGCATCCAATGGCATTAAAGATTTTGTATCTAGTCCTCCTGACCATGACCAAAATTCAGAAAAACCATATTCGTCTACTATAGAACTTGATATCTGAGTAGCATATATAACTTCAGAATTTAAATCGTTATCTACTCCAAAAACATTCTTGAAATCTGCTTGAAGACTAATACCCGCATCACCAGCACCGTTAATAACAGCTTGAAGATTTATTGCTGCATTTGCATAATCGCCAATTTGCATAAATACTTTACCTAACATTCCTTGAGCTCCATACTTAGAAGCTCTACCGTTGGATACTTGAGTTCCTAACATAGTAATAGCATCTTGGAGATCTGGAATAATTACGTTGTTATAAACATCACTGGCTGCCTGTCTAGTAAGATCATCTGATACACTCGGTGTTGCGGATAGATTTACTGTTACATCACCAAATACTTTTACCAATTTGAAATAAGCAAGTCCTCTTAAAAATTTTGCTTGGCCTACTTCAGAAGCATCTGTTGAATTTTCAATTACATTATTTGCACTTAATATTGATTTATACAGACCTGTGTAAAACGGACCAAAAAACTGATCTTGCATTACAACCAAATCACTATTAAATCGGTCAAAAGAAGGATACGGTTCCTCTATCATAATAGCGTTGTCTGCTCTAAAATCTCCCATTACTGCCAACGGAGTAGCAGATGCATGTTGATAAAAATATGCAGCATTTAATACTCCGTCATAATCTGTTAAAGAGTCTGAACTAGCAACATTAGATGGGAACTGTTCCAAGTCATTGTCACAAGCTGTTAAAAACAGAAATGACCCTAATATTATATATAATAATTTCATTTTTTTATTCTTTTAAAAGTTAACATTTGCCCCTAAAGTAAAGCTTCTTACTATTGGACTTGCACCTACTTGCACACCATACGTTGTTGGACCTGCAAAACCACTATTTGTAATCTCTACACCTTCAGGATTATATGACGTATAATCACTACCCATTAGATAAAGTAAATTAGTCGCAGCAGCATAAATTCTTACAGAACCTAAGCCAACTCTACCTGACAAACTAGGATCAAGGCTATAGCCTATAGTCATATTTCTTAATGCTAGATAAGATGCATCTTGAATTCCAGAATCAGTTTGTCTTCTGTTTCCGATGTAATGCTGTCCATTGTGATCAGCAACACCGTCATCATTTTCATCAAAAGTATCTACTAGTCTTCCACTCCATTGTGAACCGTAGTAAAGAGGATCTATATTGTAAACTTCTCCACCTTGTGCTCCCTGGAATTGCATAGAAACGTCAAAACTCTTGTAAGACATTTGACTGTTGAATCCCCAGTAAAAATCTGGAGTATTCTGTCCAATCTTAACTAAATCTCCACCTTCTTCTACTGTTTTAGATGCATCTATGACTCCGTCACCATTTTGATCTACTACATAAGATTCTCCAGTACTATTATTAGGATGTCTAGTTCCATCTTCTAGATATAGCATTTCGACTTTACCTGTAGTTTCTAATCCCCACATTTCTCCAATTGATCCACCGATATAGTTTCTAAAAATTGGACCTCTACCACTCTGACCATATTGAGCTCTCGGTAATTCGTCCAATCCACCCAAATCAGTGATTTCATTATTTACTGTAGAAAAATTAGCTGCGACATTCCAACGGAAGTCACCTGTATTGATTACAGCTGCACCCACTTCAAATTCCAATCCTGAACTTTTGACATCTCCAGAATTAAGTGCTATTGATGTAGTACCTAGTACTTGAGATACACTTTGGTTAATGAGTATATCCTCAATAATCGATGTATAATAATCTACACCTACTGTAAATCTATTTTCAAGGAAACCTAAGTTAGCACCAAAATTTGTCTCGGTATTAGTTTGCCATGTAAGATCTGGGTTAGCTATATCTGATGGAATCAAGAATGCATTTCCAAAGATAGAAGCTTGAGGGTTTAGTAGGCTCAATGAATTATAAGCACCTAAGAATGAAGTCGTTCCTAATGAACCTCTACTCACTCTAAGTTTCAAATCAGTTAAAAAGTCTGAGTTATAAAAACTCTCATTATGTACATTCCAACCTAAAGAAAAGGCTGGAAATATTTCATATCTATTATTTGCTCCAAATCTTGAATCTCCATCTCTTCTTACAGAAACAGATGCTAAATAACGATTATCAAAAGCGTAGTTAACTCTTCCGAAAAGACCTCTTCTTGAAATCGTTTCCTCTCTCTCTGAAACTGAAACGTCAGCTGGATCTAAGAGCGCAAAGTTTTGTGGTTGACCGAAAGGAACATTTGTTCCTGATAAAGTAATTCCATTATTATAAAAATTTTGGAATTCAACTCCAGCTACAGCAGAAACATCATGGCTACCCATTACTTTTGCATAATTCAAAGTAGTTTCGCTTAGTATTGAAGATCTCTTCACATTTGACTCATTCAATGCTGTCTGAGTAGAACGAGCTCTTGAATCAAACTCAAGGCCTCTCCAGAAAAAGTCTTTTGTATCTCTTACATCTGCACCTAAAACAGTTTTAATGTTTAAGTCTTCAGTAATTCCAAATTGTAGATAAGAACTTACATTACCGAAAAGCGTTTTTTGCCATCTGTCAGTATTGTCAAGTTTAGTAGCTGGCCCTGCATCACCTGATCCACCTATACCATTATTTGCTCTTCCATAATGCCAATCCTGCGCTGTCATACCTGGCTGGAGGGTGTAGATACTACTATTCCATTGCGCATCATCACCTCCTCTAAATCCAGAGTCAAAGTCAGATAATCCTAAAGCCTGAGCTTCTTGATCCAAACCTTGAACAAATGCGATAGACTCAGCAGTATGGTAAATTGGGTGAACACTGTATGCTCTTAAAAGATCTCTAATATCATGACCCAACATATCTCTATCACTTACAAATCCATTCATACTTAAACCCGCTTTAAACCTATCACTCAACTTCGCATTGAGATTTAAACGAGCATTGTATCTCTTAAATCCTTGTGTAATAGCAACTCCTTCCGTATCTAAATAGCCTACAGAAGCGAAATAATCCATATCATCTGTACCTCCGTTGATGTTTATATCATGACTCATACTCGAACCACTTTGAAATAACCAGTCTTCTACGTTAGTAGTACCTGGAGAATTTTCATAAGCATTTAACCTAAATTCAACAAAAGTCGGATCAACTTGAGATAAATCCCAGTTTCCAGCAGCGATTTCAGATCGCGAATGACTAGCCCATTCTTTACCGTCCTTAAGTATATTACCTCTATACTTACTAGATGTACTTACATATGTATTATAATTTATTGTTGGCTTACCTGATTTTCCCTTTTTGGTAGTCACAAGTATCACACCATTGGCTCCTCTAGAACCGTATATAGCGGCAGAAGCAGCATCCTTTAGCACTTCCATGCTTTGAACGTCATTTGGATTAACAGTCGCCAAACTTCCTGATATCGGATATCCATCTACTACTATCAGAGGATTAGAAGTACCTGAAATAGATGAAGCTGCTCTTATCTGAATCTTTGGATCAGCACCTGGTGCACCATCTTGATTCTGAATCAAAACACCAGCCAATTTACCAGCTAAGGCTTCGTCCACACGACTTGCTTGAATGGCTGCAACATCTGCACCCTTCACAGTAGATACAGCTCCAATAAGATGTGACTTCTTTTGCGTTCCATACCCAACTACAACGATCTCATCTATCAGTTTGGAATCTTGATACATTACCAAACTGTAATCATTATCTGGACCTACAGTGATTATCTGTTCTTTATATCCAAGATAACTTACTATCAGGACATCTCCTTCTTCTACATCCATAGTAAAACTACCATCGATGTCTGTAATTGTACCTAATGTAGTACCCGCTTTAGTGATATTCACACCGATTAGAGCTTCTCCGTTCGTATCTACTATTTTACCCGTAATAGGTTTTACATCTACTAAAGTCCCAGTGTTAGCCTCATGGCTAGATGCCGAAACATCAGAAATAGAAACCACTGTCATCAATAATAACAACGAAAGACAGTGAATTAGGATTTTTTTGCGATTTAATAAAATTAAATTCATTTTTAATTGGTTAATTTGATTGACGTAATCACAGAAATCATTTTATTCCTGTGTTATTTTTTCATAGACAACAGTTTTTTAAGTCCATGTTGGTTCATGAACAAAATTTTACTAAGTAGCAATACTTAGCATTTGAAGATTGTTGAATTTGAAGAATAGTGGATTGGTGAGTAATCATCAATCCATTTTCTTTGCTGATAAGGAGATCTTAACTCGTGTTCTGATTAGATTTCATTGTGGTTTCATTTTTAAGTTATTGATTAAGTGTTATTATACTAAAAGCATGAAAGTTGCATTTACCTCTCTTTGCTAAAGTCCATTATATCTTTAAGGTGATTTCTCATTGCCTCTCTTGCACCAAGAGGGTTTTGTGCCACAATCTGTTGAAGAATCCCTTTATGTTCTTCCAACGTAGCCTGCACACGGTCTTCTTTACACACATTGAGTTCGGTGAAACTTTTGACAATATCTGGAGTAATAATTAACATTAAAGATTTTAATACCGAATTTCCGCTAGCTTCAGCTATTTTGATGTGAAAGAGCAAATCCTCTTCCACAGCGGATAATCCCCTAGCTATTTTCTTTTCATATGCATTCAATGCATTTTCAAGAATTGCTATATCGTCCACAGTTCTTCTTTCTGCTGCTTTACCAGCAGATTCTATCTCTAAGAGTAATCTTGTTTCTACTAATGATTTGAAGTCTGTCTTTTCTATATTAAGGACATCGGTGATTAAACCTTCTAATGCAACGATGCCCATTCCTTCAATAACAGTTCCTGATTGAGGTAGTGTTTTGACGATTCCGTAAAATTCTAGCTTTCTTATGGCATCTCTCACTACAGATCTTCCTACACCAAATTTTTCTGAAAGCTTTCTTTCTGGCGGCAGTTTATCTCCAGGGCTTAACTCACCGTTAGTAATCAGTGTCCTTATTTGACGGATGATCTTATCTACTGGGCTTTCTACCTTTATTTCACTAAATCTATCTAGCATTTATGCGGATATTATTTGGTCGACCAAATAATTGGTTGACCAAATATAGCAAAATATCATTAGTATCAAAAAAAACGCTCATATTATCTAAAGTAATGATTGTGATTACTTCTGAACGTAGCTCAGAATCGGCTGGGTCTTTGAAAATCTCTATAATTAGAGTATGCGAGTATGAAAGAATGGGAATTTGAGAGTAATTATACATTAAAACTAAATTTCACCATCTTTCTTACTCTGTACCTACACTAAAATTAGCTATCAAGTTAGTTTGTTAATATTTACTCCTATCTACTAAATATCCTTTGCTACTTATATCTTCGCATACAGAACACATTATAAGCGTAAGTAGAAAGAGAGATGTACAAAGTCAAAGAGATATACTATACTATTCAAGGCGAAGGATACCATACAGGTAGACCTGCTGTATTTGTAAGATTCAGCGGATGTAACCTTTGGAGTGGTAGAGAAGAAGATCGCCAAAAGGCTATATGCAAATTCTGCGATACGGACTTTTGGGGTACAGATGGTGAGCGCGGTGGTAAGTATACCGCAGAACAACTATCCGCCATAGTATATGATCTATGGCCGACTGATATGGGGCAGCATCCATTTATAGTATGTACAGGTGGAGAGCCTGGATTGCAGCTGGACCAAGCGTTAGTAGACTTCTTACATGACGCTAATATTCAAATCGCAATAGAGACTAATGGCACTGTAGAGCTAGCCAATGACATCGACTGGATATGTGTCAGTCCAAAGGCAGACTCTAAAATCATCATCACCTACGGTAACGAACTCAAGCTTGTCTATCCGCAGCTAGAAAATGATCCAGAGCAATATTCTCATTTAGATTTTGAACACTACTATCTTCAACCTCTTGATGATGAGTCTCAGGCAGCACAT
>Ga0228671_1000341_pt1 | contig 13941 bp, 9 predicted proteins | sample 89DmetaG_FD_183013 | JGI IMG/M metagenome (GOLD analysis project Ga0228671, IMG submission 183013) | Seawater microbial communities from Monterey Bay, California, United States - 89D | ecosystem: Environmental > Aquatic > Marine > Coastal | place: USA: California | collected 2016-11-05 | reverse complement strand
TGATTATCAGAAATCCCGCTTAGAACGAATGGCAGAACGACTGGGGATTCGAAGTTGGACACCCTTGTGGCACCAAGACAGTCTTCAACACATGCGAGGTCTCGTTGAGCATGGCTTTGAAATCATGATCACCTCCGTGAGCTGTGAAGGTCTTGATGAATCATGGATTGGGAGTGTCCTCACAACCAAATCTCTTGACCTCTTGGAACAGCGCTCCAAAGCATTCCGCTTCAACGTGGATGGCGAGGGCGGTGAATACGAAACCCTTGTGATTGCAGGTCCTCACTTAGAGGGTCGACTGCACGTCCAAGGAACCGTCCATTGGGACGGGACACGCGGAACGTTTGAGTTCGGTGATGTCACAGCAGTGAGTGTGTGATCTTCATTGGATTGCAGCACGGGCAAGTGCAACGCATTCATCCACCAATTCGCCTGAAACACCAATGTGATTTGCGGGGTCAAACATGGCTTCGAGTTCCTCAGCACTAAAGGCTGCAGCGATGGCCGGCGTTCTGCTGCAGACATCGATCAGTTCTTCCTTATTGGCAACAGCAGCGAAGGAGGCTTCACGGAGAATTTCGTGTGCCTCATCCCTTGGGATTCCATGCTCAACAAGATCGATCATCACTTTTTCAGCCATCACGAGGCCTCGTTGTGATTTGATGTTCTCGAGGCATCGCTCAGCATCGACCCACATGTTGGTCAACACGTCTCGAGTCTTGGCAATCACATCTTCACACAAGGCCGAGCCGTGAGAAAGAGTGAACCGTTCACTGCTGGAATTGGCTAGGTCGCGCTCATGCCACAAGAGTGCGTTCTCGTAGGTTGGGATAATCATCGAGCGAACGATTCGTGCAAGGCCTGAGGCGTTTTCAGACTTGATTGGGTTCTTCTTATGGGCCATTGTTGAGGATCCAACTTGCTTTTCGATATCGAAGCCTTCTCCTGCTTCTTGGATTTCGGATCGTTGGAGATTTCGTACTTCTTGGAGTATTTTTTCGCATGTTGCTGCGATGTTGGCAAGCCAAGAGACGTATTCGATGTAACGGTCTCGCCCGACAACCTGTGTCGTAGCGAGAGGTACACCGAGGCCGAGGTGGGTGAGGATGAGGCGTTGGAGTTCACGTGCGTTCTCGCCTTGTGCAGCACCTGTGCCTACTGCACCGAGGAATTTCCCAACGGCAATTCGTGGTGTTGCTTCGTCGAGTCGAACAAGTTGTCTTCGCAACTCATCAAGCCAAACTGCGGCTTTTAGGCCAAACGTGATTGGCACGGCTGCTTGCCCGTGGGTTCGACCGAGCATGACGGTGTCGCGTTCGCGCTCTGCGACATCAGCACACACGCCGATGAGAAGGCACAATTGTTCACGAAGCATCACGATGCTGTCGCGCAGTTGGAGAGCCACGGCTGTGTCCACAATATCGTTCGACGTAGCACCAAGGTGAATGCACCAACCGGCTTCACCAGCCGCTTCTGCCATCGCTTTTGTCAACGCCATGATGTCGTGGCGGGTCTCTGCTTCAATTTCTGAAACACGTTCTTTGGTGACTGCGGTTGGGTTTGCAATCGATGCGACAATGTCGTAGTCGGCTTTTGAAACTCGACCGAGTTGCATGTGCGCCCAAATCAAGGCTCGTTCGACTTCGAGTTGTCGTTCATGGCGGCCCACTTCGGACCAAATGTGCTTGAATTCTTGGCAGCCGTACCGGTAGTCGAGTGGGCAGAAGGACATGGTTGAAGGCTTACGCCTCGATTCATCAACCTTACCGTCAACCATCCATGCCAATTATGGCTGATTCACCGTCTCACAATGTGGAGTTGAGGGCTGCATCTTCTGCCATCGGCCGCATCACCATGCGGATCAAGATCACGGCTGCTATGGTCGAGAGAACGAAAAACACACCCACATAATCAGATATGTTGTACCACATCATGACAACGCCGAGAAGGGATGCATAGGCGATCAATTGGCACACTGCCGAAGCGGTTTGGAGGCGGTTCATGTGAGCCTCGCTTAACTTCCCTTCATGTTCAAGAATAAAGGTGTAAATCAAGAAGTAAATTCCTTGGAAGGGAATCGCTGCGGCGATGATGGTCAACGCAATTTCCCGAATCCATGAGTAAGTGCGCTCTTGTTCGATGCCTTGGAACAGCATGAAAGCAGTGTTCGTACCAAGAAGTGCGGCCATGATGGTCCAGCGCTTATCTTGAGAGGATGTACGACTCTCAACATTGACTGAACCTTCATCCATTAGAATCGGGAAATGACATCAAGGGTTTGATGTTTACCGTGCAAAGGCGCAAATGAAAACCGGTTTGTTCACCGCTTTTTGTTCACCGTTCATGCAGAAGCGATGAGCTTGATGATGAGGCCGGTCACGCCTGCTACGATCAGAAGAAGAAACATCATGGCCAGCGGGCCATATTGGTTCTTGTCGGCCACTGCCGTCCCAAAGAAACCGTCCCTCGAAATGGCATGGCCAAAGGATGTGGCTTCCTCAAATTCTGGAAGCGGACGGCGTGGAATCCGTTCTCCTTCTCGCACAACGAGGTCTTCGCCCATGAACTTCGGTAAGGCCGGTAGGGCATGAAGGTTGCTCTTCCCTCACGCATCGGAAGTATATTGCACGGTGGACATAACGGCATTTCATGACTCGCATGTCCTTTCCACATGACGGAGGTCGAATTCATCTCGCCGTTGAAGGCAGCACTGGTGGTACAACATTAGGTTTGCACATGGCTGCAGACGCCATTGAGCAAGGGGGTCGTGTGCTTTGGGCTGCCCCGGAAATGCCGGATGGCGTGCGTTTTGGTCAGTTGTTCGAGCACCTGAGTTTAGCGGACTCATCAAGGTTTCACGCCATGAATTTAGTGGGATCCTTAACACAGGCAGTGGATGTACTGGTTGAGACATCGACCGCCTTGCCAAGCGTTTCGTTGATCGTGTTGGACGATTGGTGCGATCAAAGCGGTAGAATCCCAAAGGCTCGAGTGAAAGATGCCAGCACTTTGGGTCATTCACTTGATTCTACCATCACTCTTCTCTTGATCAGCAAAGGCGGTACTGACGCCGGCAGCAACGAAAAAACGTTGAATGTTCGTTCAGAAGCTGCGATGATCGAAGGTGGCTTCCAAATCTGGACCCTCGAGCGGCCAAATGATGGACCAGTTCGTTCGATAACTTGCGGTGACAATCGTTACGAATGTCGCCTGACGGATGAAGGATTCCAACTCGATTAATCGTCGTTGGTTTCATCCTCACCAAGTAATTCTGCCATCTCATCGAGGGCATCTTCATCTGGTTCGTCAAATTGTTCAGGGTTTTTCGCTCCGCCTTCTAGTTCGTCATCTCCAGCAATCTTTGGTGCTGCTGCTTCGAGCATTTTATCGCGGTTTTCACCTGCTTTTCGAGCGATAAACCAAGCCATAGCCAAAAACATCAGGCCAAGGGCAACATAAGCAATGGTCTTGGTTGTCTGTTCTTCCACCATGAGCCTCGTATCCCCTGTTTGTGTTTAGCCATTGCGGCTCTTGTTGGGTTTTTCATTCCATTCCAATGGTTTCGCTAAATGTCGCCGAGCATCCATTGGTGGCTGAGTCCAAGCACTCGACTTCCTTGTCTGATCTTCAATCCAAGCCTGATCTTGTCGGTTTTTACAAATCGGACAACGAACTCCTTGTCCCTTTCCCATAGATTTCATGCGCCGATTGCAAGCAATGCACATCGGTCGTTCCTTCGTTGGTGCTGGTGTATGAAGACGCAATCGTTCGAGATGGAGAATGCCCTGCTCGGGATGGAGACCCATTCCCTCGATTTCATCTCCCGGGCGAAGCGATTGTGCCAAATGTTTGACATCTCCAGATTCTGCAAAGGCGAGCCACTTCCCGGCGTTGGTCTCAATGATTGTGGTCCCACGATTCAGCACTTCGATTGATTGAACCGTGGCTTGTTGTACCCGATCTAGGTGGTCATCCGTCGCTTGGTTTGTGCCAAACACTCGCCATGCAATTACCGGTTCAGTGGCTTCTGCTGTGGACAAAAGCCTCGCTGCTTCTTTTGCCGTGTCTTTTGTTTGGCTCCGAACACCGAATAGAACGGGGCATGTACCCCGAGGAGAGATGAGGCTTCGTTCTGTTCGTGGGTCTCGGGTGAGGAAGGTCCCTGGCAGTTGATCTGCTTTCGCTAGCGCTTCATCGCAGACTGTACGCTCGGAGGTCGACCATCGTTCCTTCTTTCTCCAGCAAATGGCTTCCCACGTCATGTGATCCTGCGGCCATAACGCTGCTGCGGTCGCTCCGATTCGTCCCATACCGCCCCAACTTTTGGTTGCCTCAGGGATGGCATCGAGTGGGACATGGCTTCGAACGGCATCGAAGTAAAACGTTGAATTCTTTGTTCGATCACTGAACCAAACCATACCAGGGTCTGTGGCTGATTGTGCTCGATTTCCGCCTTCCGCGGGAGATATATTTCCCTTCAATGGTTGCAGGTGTTCCCGCCAATATTGCTCTAAAAAGAGAACAAATTCAGCCTCACTGCTTGGCGACAGTTCGACGGCCACTGCTGCGTTTCCTCTCGTGCGTTGTTGTGCGTATGGCCAAAGCCGAACCAACCTCAACCTTCCAACCTTCACATCATCGGGTAAAGCCTCAATCAGTGCATGGAGGCTGAATGTTGTGCATCCTTCGTCCACGGTGTCAGTGTCATCAAGACCTAACCATCCCATCGTATCACCTCAGAGGATCGAAAGAATCACCAAGGTCATCCGCATCGATCAAACGCTCGACGACCCCTTTTAGTCCAATGTTCCAATTGACTTTGAAGCAACGCACTCCCTGTGCCCATCCAGCTCCCATGTCGCTGTTTCGATCCCCAACCATAGCATCGAATGGATGACTGGGTGTCCTTTTCTCCTTCCACCAGTTGACTTCAGCCCCGGATGGAACTTCCATCACCAGTTCTGCGTCCAAAGGAGCCTGTTGCCGTAAGAGATGTTCACCTAGCCGCAGCATACCGGGCATAGGTTTCCGGCACTGACAGCGATCACGGTGTCGATGAGGGCAAACCAACACTGCATCAAAATGAGCATCTGGGTCGATGTTGTTCATCATTTTTCGCATGGCATAGTGAATCTCATGAATGCGTTCCACGCCCCACAATCCCCGTGAGATAGGAGATTGATTGGTCACGATACAGATGAGGTACCCTGCTCTACGCAATTGGCCAATCCCTTCTGCGGCTCCATCCAAGAGCACCAATTCCTCTGGTGTGTTGATGTAATCAGGACTGCCAATGTTCAGCACCCCATCGCGGTCAATGAATGCAATCCCACCATGCTCAGGGGCTCCATCTGGTAGCGGTGCCGGTGTGAATTGGACAATGACACCCCGCATGGTCGTTCCTAAGCGACTCATTTGAAGGCGTTTTGCTTTGGTTGGGGTTTGGTTGAAATGCAACCGCCTCATGGTCTTCACCATGCTGGTGTCGAATGAGGTCATCTCAATCATTGGCGCCATCGGCCTTCTTTCCCTTGCTATCTCTTGGCATCGAAGGGAATCCTCCTCGGTGTGGTTGGCCCAAATTGGATGGGTTTTTGTTGGCTTATTTTTCTTCAACGATGCCAGTCTCTATTACGCTCATGACGACTTAATTTTGACGCTGTTTTCAGTCATGGCCCTCCCAATGGCTGGGGGCATGGCGCTCTGGGAGCACAAAGCAGATGACGAACGCACACGTTCATCACTCGTGTGGGCTCGAGGAGCGGTGGCTTATGCAGGAGGTCCGTACTTGCTCATCGCACACGTTCCTTGGTTGAGTGTGATCGCCATTTGGTTTGTTGCAGGGCAAGCTGCGTTGTTTTTGCGAGTTTCTGGCGGCGACCATGTCGTCATGGGCGACACTTGGGTCAACACCAATCAAGGTCAGGTGACATGGGAGGAATTCGATGGGAACCGATGGTTTATGGGTTCTTCAACTGAAGAATACATGTTCCAAACAGAATTGCTGTTGGTTGATGGAAGTGCTATTGGTATCAACTTCATTTTGGCTTGCACGGCCTTGCAGTCAATGGTGATCTTCATTGGGGCGATCGCAGTGCTCGACATCGACTGGAAACGACGTTGCCGAGTGCTCCTGCTGACCGTCCCATTGATTCATGTTCTGAATCTGTTCAGAAACGCCGGTTTAATTTGGTTGCATACTACCTATGTCGATTGGTCACTTTGGGGCATGTCCGTGTTTGAATTTGGTCACAGTTACATCGCTCGTTTTGTTTCCCTCTTTGCAATGTTCATCATGGCACTGATCATGTTTGATCTGTTGCCAGAATTACATCGTCACATCGTACGTTTGCTCAAACCCTTTGGGTTGCTTCAACCCAAAAAGCAGCAGCTTCAGCGTTGATTCCATTCATCAGTTGGCGATGCACGGGTCCAGATGGTTCCGCCTCCCGCAGGGTACTCCAGAACTTCAGCACCACTAGCGTCAAGCATGCCCATCAATTGAGCGGATGGTGCGGTTGTGGTGCTTGCTGCAGGTTCTAGTAAGTCTGAAAATGCCTCCATAGAGGGGGTTGCGTTTCCTGTTTGTTGGGATGGTGCAAACATGAGTTCTGAAGTTGGTTGCTGTCCTGAGGTGGCCCCATAGAGGTCTTCGGCCTGTGAGGGCGGGGAAGCATTCACTGGCGCTTCAGGTTCTAAACCAAGCATCTTTGAGGCGAGGTCTTGTTGTTTCATGTTGTCCCAATCCTCATCCCTGGAATTGCTGGCTCTGGATGACCCGAACGCAGCAATGACGAGAATGAAGGTGACAATCGCCCCTATCAATCCAATGGATCCGTAAATCAAGTCGTTTGAAACGCTTGGTGCCAAGTCTGCATTATCACCTACCCCATCTCCATCAGTGTCCTGTGATTCTGAAGGGTCATTTGGGAATGCATCATCCTCATCGAGAACGCCGTCCCCATCGCCATCAAAGGCGTCAAATGTGGTCGTACAGACGATGGCTTCAATTTCCATTTCTTCCACATCAATCATGTTATTCTTGTCAGTGTCCATCGACTTCACATCAAAATTATTTTTGAATTCAAGATCAGAAAATGTCTTCGTATTGAGTCCATCGCTTCGAGGCGAAAGTTGTGATGCGAGCATGTTCATTTCAATCGAACATGAACACGAGTATTGTAAGGCTTCGCGGTATTCGATTTCTCCATCCTCATTGAGGTCCAAAGTGGAGAACATCACGTCGCCTTCACCGGACGCCATCCTGAACTCACGTTCACTGACCACGCCATTTTCATCTGCATCTGCTTCTTCAAAGGCATCCCTTGCTTCTTGTTCACAATCCACACTGATCTCTTCACCAATCGGTGGTTCACCCGGTTCCTCGACAGGAGGTAATTCAGAATATTCCCACATGGCGATGATGCTCACATCATTGATTGCTTCCTCGGCATAGAGCGTGATGTCAAAACGACCGTTGGCCGGCATTTCGATGTACAGTGTGTGCTCGGTGCCTTCACCTTCTGAACTCACCTGAACATTTTCACTGTCGAATCCACCAAATCCGGGGGGTCCTTGTCGACCATTTGTCTTCTCATTCTTGTCCTCCTCTGGGAAGAAATCATCAAACTCAAACATCAGGAGAGTTCCTTCGCCAATCAATTCCAAGCTACCTAATCCGCCATAAGTGTTGATTTCGAGGTACACTCCGGGGTTTTCTAGCTCCACAAAGAACAGCAAGTTTTCGTTTGCTGGTGCTTCTAAGCCATTGATTTCTTCACCATTGAACAGTTCAATCGGTGTACCATCATACGTCCAAATGTATCGGTCTTCAAACGAAGCGGTGATCATGACGTTGGCAAAGACATCTTCAGTGCTGAGAAGGATGTACCATGTACCAGGTGTTGGATCATTGAATCCAATTTTATCACCTGCACCAGGGCTTGAGGATTGTACATCGAATTCACCAGCCGTTGGGAATTGTTCCAACCGCATGTACATGGTTGCTTCACCGTAGCCTTCGTCGAGATCCACTTCGATTCGCTCGGTTCCTGTTGGTACATCGATTTTGAAGTATTGATTCAGGCCATCGTATCCTGTAAGAGGGCCGTAGGCGATGCCGGGTGACAGCTCAATTGCATCTTCAGGTTCTGTGTTGTCCGGTGCGAAAGCCATCGTCGCAACGATGGTGTAATCTAAGGCTCTTCCGTAGGTGAAAGCCGTGACGTAATAGCGCCCAGGTTCTACATCGTAGAGAGTGGCGTCATGGTCGTTGCCTTGGCCAGAATCATACACAATTTTTCCTTGATTTGGGTTATTTGATTCTGAAGAAACGATTTCCTCAAAGAACCAAAACTCGAATGGGTCGGGAACTGTCCCCCATGACAGACCAATATCGATGTTACCAGTTCCCCCATAGGTGCTGACAGTGAGGCTGCTGAGGTTTTGTTGCACGTCAATGTAATAGTACAACATTCGTTCATCAAAATCACTCTGGCGTCCGGCGTCGATGGTTTGTCCTGTGACTGGAATTCCATTGATCAATTGCGTCATTTCCTCTTCGGATGGCGGCGGGTCTGCGATCGTCCATTCAGCGACCATTTCATATCCTTCAATGTCGGTTTGGGGGACGAGCAACACCCACCAGGTGCCTTCATCTGGCCAACTGATTTGTTCCCAAGCATAGCCCCACGTGGCTTCTATTGAGCCATCATGATCCCAAGAACTTGGAACCCGATTGTGACCGAAGTACAGATCGATGACGATTTCCTCTTCCTTGAATTCTGTTGGATAGAGGTTGAAGAACAGTTCTTTTGTCATTGGTTCGAGTTCAGCGAAGAACAGAAGGTTGTCCCCCGCTTGGCCAGAGATGCCTTCAATTTGCTCTCCGTTTTCAAGTTCGATTGCTTGAGCAACAATGGTCCCGTCTGGCATAACCCAATCAGCACCAAATATCTCGCCGACTGATTGGCCGTTGAGGTCAGTTGTCTCCATGCCTTCTCCTTCGGCGAAGGTCCAATTGGACACCCATGTGACTTCGTCACCTAGGAAAGAAAGGTTTGTTCCAACGGAGAGGTTATCCATCATGCCGTGGAAGTAATTGCACTCACAACCTGCTCCCATGCTTGCAATGAACAATTCATCACAATCGTCTCCGGAGGTGAAGCAATCATTTGAGCCAAAATCACCGGCAGGGATGGTGGCGTCCTCTGCTGAGATGGTTCCTGCAGGAGCTCCATTGATTCTAAAGTGGCCTCCAACGTTCTCAATCACTTCGATTTCGATATGAGACCACGTCTCGACAGGAATGGTCTGGTTTGAAGTCGGATGCTGTGAAAGACTGTATTCAGATGCATAGGCAAGTTCGCCATTATTGAGGTACATGCCCCAACCATAATCGCCCTTCATGGTGATGAATTGAATCCCATCATTGGAAAATGGATAGACCCAAGAAGAGAGCACGAGGCTTTCGGTGATGTTGAGATGGTCGTCGTGGGGAATTTCGACTCTGTCACCATCATCTGCGAAACGCAAGGAATAATCTGCTCCGGGACCGACTTCAACAACGCCGTACACAGGGAAGTACTGCGGATCTGTTTCCAAATCGTTCCAAGTACTCGGCATGATGTTGCCCATATTGGTTCCTGCGATGTGGACGTAGCCCTCATATTCGGTTTCAGATGGTTGATCGGCGCCCCAATTCCGATAATAGAAGGGTGCACCATTGTGCCACTTGTAGGTGCCGTCTTGGTCAACGTCAGCAAGACCTGTCCAAAGATGGCGAGATTGGTTGTCCCAAGAGGCAAATGTGTCGAACACCCATTGATTTTCTTCAGCGTCATCGACCGTGACTAGGAATCCATCCAAACCGCGGGCCACCTGTGCTGCAACGGTCCATGAACTCTCACTCAACAGATAGTAGGTGTGGTTGTTTGCTGGGTTGACAGCGCTGTTGAGGATCACAACATCCTCTACTTCTTGAGCGGTTGCTGTTCCAACGAGTGGGACCAATACACTGACAAAAAACAGACTGACAAGCAGAAGGGCCTTCTTTCGCATACCTACACCAAGGTATGGTCACTCTTCAACACATTGGTGCGCTGTTTTTACATTTCAGGGCGAGAATTCACTTTAGGCGTTTCCCACCTATTCGCAATTCTGTTTGAAGAGGCATCTGGTGTTCCCAAGCAAATTCCTTGACGATTCTCCAAGCTTTTTCTGAACCTTCGTAATCCTTGACATCGATGATTTTGTTTCGAGTGTTTGCCTTGAATGCGGCAATTGGTTCTGCGTTCTTGAACACCAAATACGCTGAACCAAACCCGAATCGCTCCTTCATGATATCAGCAAAATATGGGGCGATTGGGTCGCTTGGAGGAAGTACGAAGTCCCTGATTGGTGGGATGTTCTTTGCCTCTTCAAGGAGGTTCTTTCGCCCCCAACACACTTGGTCAAGTTCATCGATGAGGAATCCTTTCACAAGCGTGCCGTCGTCTTCAAACGAGGTGAGCACGGCTTTGATCTCTTCTGGCTTGAACGGTGTACCCGCTAGCCTTAGCAATTGCTTCAATGTTATGACCGGGAAATCTTGAACCAATGCTCGTATGTACTCCCTGCGCAATTCGACTGGATCGATGCCTGGTCTGTCTTTCACAGTTCTGAAGCCTCCGCGGAAATCTTGAACGATGTGCCCTGATCGGATGAGTGGTTGAACCAGTTTTCTGAATTCAGATTGGGTCAATGCATGGCGTTCTTTGAACAAATTTGGGTCGGAATTGCTGCTGAAGAACTCCACAATATCCCAGAGTTCCTCTTCGAATGGTTGACCCCGAATGGCCAATAAATTCTGGAAGTGCTCGTAAGTCGCCCAAACTTGGTGGCCCCTCAAGTTGATACCTTGGTGCAAGCGGTTGGCGCTGGCCATGCTTTTGAGGTCCACTCGGTACAGCTCACAGCGTCCACGGAGCGCGAAATCATCTCGGATTTCTGTCACTTCTTTGAGGGCCATAACTTCGTTTTCCATCCGTGTCTTTTGGTGGAGGTTATGGCGGTGGAACAGGGCTCGCTCGGCGATTTCTCTGGGTTGAGGATCCACCACGCCACCGCGAATCATTCGCTCTCCAGTCATCTTGAAGCCGATGCGTTCCAATGCTTCCCGAGTCGCATCTCCGAGGCTTGAGACTGGTTCGCTGTTGAAGTTGGATAAAACCGCGACGTCGACCAATTGGTCAGCGTGGTTATCAAGGAGGAGTTGGAAGGCATCACAAAACTCGTCAATGTAAGCCGTTGGCACATGTAAGTCTTTGATGACAAGATAATCATTGACCTTGAACATCAGCACCTTTCCAATTGGATCGATGCCCTTGAACACGGGCAGGTACCAACCCCTGTCGAGCACGCTTCGAACCTCCCAAATGAACCGGGAGACGTATGGGTCGGATTGGGTCAATATACGCATGGTGCGGTCTTCTCTGCGTGGTTGTTGAAGCAATTCGACTTCCTCTGGCATGCAATAGAATGCTTCTGGGTCAGGAACCAACGCCATGACCTTCGCAATTCGTCCATCCTTTTCCAAATTCATCAACGCTACTGTGAGGTCCTCAAACGAACGAGTCACATAGAATCGGAGGGTGTTGCCTTTCACAGGTCCCATTCTTCGTATGACATCAACCAACGCACTTTCGAAATCCAAGGGTTCGTAGACATCGTGCACTCGGTGGAATAAGGAGAGCCTTCTTCGGCGTCCAGGAACATCTTCAAATTGCTTCACGACAAGCATTTGACGTTCGAGATTGGACATGGCATACTTGATGTCGCGCTGAAGCGATCTGTGTTCCTCACCCTTTGGGAAATCAGCCATGATTTCTTGACGAGTGACGTTCTCTCCAATCGGAATACGCTTGAGCAATTCTTCCTCCATCGGACCGACCCATGGTTCGGGTTTCAGACCAAGAAGCATCGGAATGGTGTCTTTGGTTGTGTATCCCACTCGATTGTGCAACAACCGTCCCATGATGACGTCGGAATCAAGCTGCATGTCTTGCCAATCTTTGAATCGGAAGTCTGTCACTCGATACAGTAATTCCTGTTGTTTCTGGAACAGCACGTGGGAATCAAAGGCTGAAAACCCATCTTCGTATTGTTGGAACGTTTTGTCCAAAACCAAGTTCTGAACCCACCTGTATTCCACGACATCTTCTGAACTGTCAACCAACCTGTGCTCGTCAATTTTCAAAATATATTCCGCTTCATCCGTTTGTTTATAGAATCCAACTGAGAGAACGTTTCGCGTTTCCAACTCGTGAAGAATCTTGTCCACCATAGCCCGAGGGAATGGCAATCGTTCTTCCAATTGATCACCTGTTTGTGGACCTTCGCTGCCGAGCATTTCGATGATCTTGACCCGCATGGCCTCATGCGGATCGCCGAGAACTTGGTCTTCCCAAGCGGTTGGCTTGCGCTCCGAAAACGATGTTGCAATTTTGTAAGAGAGCCCACGTGTGTGAAGTTCTCGAAGGTCATTGACTTCTTTTCCACCGTTGACTGCTAAGCAGCCGAGTGTTCCGTGGATCTCAGCCATGAAAGGCGAAAACCATTTCCCATCGAGTTGTTCAGAACCCGTGCCTTCGAGTTTGGTAATCTTTCCATCATCGGATAATTGCGTGACCCATCCACGAATCGTATCAAGTTCGATTCCGGCAAGTTTCTCTTTGTACAACGGGTTATGGAATTCAGGATCGAGTCCACCACCATGGGACATGAGCGTCATCAATTCTCTTGCATTGGTAGGAATCGGTGCCTTGTCGAGGTAGAATTTGTCCAGTTGTTCTGCGGTTAATTCTGTGGCTAAACTGCGGGTGCCAAGCAGTCGCTGAAGGATGGCAGGATCGATGTCCTTCACGAGGTAAGCACGAGTTTTCATCGCCATCAAATCTTCAAACGCTGACATGAAGAGCGACATTCCCAGCCGTGAAGGAACAGTGACTTTGTTGTGGACAATCCTCGCATCACCATCGACACATGAGCGAAGGAATATTTCCAAACTCTTCATGTCGATGTCACCGAACATAATCTCATTTTTCGCCTCACGCATGAGCAAACTGTCATCGGTTGTTCGATGCTTGTTGAGGAGGGCTTCGGCCTTTTGTTGGAACTGCTGTGGGCTGATTTCTTCAGCTCCTATTCTCTTAGGAATAATCATTGAACGACCGGCAACCTCTCTGAATCGCTTAGCAAAAATTTGTGTGTTCACGACATAGCGCTCAATCACTTCGTTGTGGTTGTTGTTGCGGAAGGCAGCGTACATTTGTCCTGGATCAACCTCTTCAGAAGTTCGAATCAACAATCCATTTTCATCAAATGACATTTCGATGACAGCGATGTTGTTTGATTCAGCAAGACCTGCCATGAAGTACCCGAGGGCCGTGTTGAATCCTCTTCCCCTGCATGTCGTAATCATGTATGTAGGGTGGCCACCCGTAAGCACTTGTTCGATCAATATACGGTTTGGATCTGGAACCTGGAACGAATCGAGACTGTGCTCTTCCAAGTGCCGTGCAATGGCGTTTGAAACATCAGTTGAGAGTCCGTACGCATCACGCAGAACAATTCGTGGGTCCTCTTCTCGTCGAAGGGAAACGATGCAATGCCCGATAAGATCGAGGAGAGCGTTGGACAATTCCCTTGAGCGAGAGCGTGCTTCTCCAGACCAGGATGGGACGGTCGGACGATGGCCAGTCACGGATGCGACATTGACCCGCGTGCCCTGTATGTTGGTGACGCGGTAGGTTGAACCACCAAGCAAAATCACATCTCCACCGCGCAAATTCGAAACGAAGGATCCTGAGAGTTGACCAAGAATTGATCCTTCTGCGTTAAACACCAAGTAGGAATTATCTGGAGCAATGGTTCCGATGTTAGTGTAGTAAATCATACGAGAAT
>Ga0228671_1000328_pt1 | contig 14127 bp, 14 predicted proteins | sample 89DmetaG_FD_183013 | JGI IMG/M metagenome (GOLD analysis project Ga0228671, IMG submission 183013) | Seawater microbial communities from Monterey Bay, California, United States - 89D | ecosystem: Environmental > Aquatic > Marine > Coastal | place: USA: California | collected 2016-11-05 | reverse complement strand
CCGGCTTAGTGGGGTGTCTAAAGCTCCGGCGACTCCGATGACTACTCCAAGCTGGAGGCCCATTGAGAAGTTTGCTTTAGTGCCCGTAGGCATGGCGTGTACGGATTCACAGACAATTGTGTCTCGTTGCACGCCAGCTATGTAGTCGGTGAGCCAATCAGCGCACAGTGCGCCGCCAGTGATGACAAGATCATCAACTGCCAGTAGGTGTCCGCTGTCAAAAGTTGCTATTGCTCCGGTGACGCCAAGGTCAATGGCGTAAACGCGGCCCATTAGCTGCGGCGCTTGCGTCCGTGAGCGGCTTTGAGTAAACGCTTTGCGACGATCAGTTCACTCCGAAGCGACTTGATTGCTTTGTTTAAGGAGGATCGCTGCGACGTTGATGCTTCGATTTGCTGCTCTAAGGAGGCAACTTGCAATTCCAATTCGGATTCGATGTTGGCGAGTTCCATTTGGTGGTCCTTCTTCTTCTTGGTCGTAAAGCCCGGTGAGCGACATCGCCCATTCGGGACAAGTTGGCCCAGCACTGATATGCCAGGTGTTGTTTCTCAGTGTTGAAGTGCTGACTTGAGCGTGGCACCCAAGGCATCGCCAAAGGCCCACGCCGGTAATGCTGCACGGCTTTAACGCTGCCCATGCGTGCATCCCGTAATCTTCGCGAGAGAAGAACTGTTCGATTCCAGAGTTAGCATCTGTCATGTGGGAACCTCCGTAGTTCTCGCAACTGGGGTGGCGGGAAGCACAAGTCTCGCCACCCCATCCAGTTTATCGCAACCGTGTGTGTAAAGATAGGAACAATGTCCTTACTTAACGAGCTTCTCGCTATTCCGCAAGAGGAAATTGCGGAGTGGCCGGAGAAGGAGCAAGTGTGGCTGCACGACATGATCGAGCGCGAGATTGCGCTGTCGTCCCCGGCCCGGTTTGCAGAGAAGCACAGCAACGGTTTATGGACTGCGTATCGACATCTTGAGCACACGTCTGAGGCAATTGTTGGAATGCTCGATCACGACGATTGCGATTTGCTGTTGATTGACCAGCCGGTGCGTCACGGCAAATCTCAGTTGTGTTCCAAGTGGACACCGGCTTGGTATCTGACTCGTCAAAGGATTCGCCAGGAGCCAAAGTCTGTACTGCTTGGTTCTTATGAATCAACGTTTGCTGAGAAGTGGGGCCGTGATGTACGCGGCATCATTAAAGAAATTGGCCCGAAGTACGACATGGTGCTGCGAGATGACTCGCGCGCAGCCGCGCGGTGGGAGCTTGTGTCTGGCGGCGGCATGAATACCGCAGGCGCTGGCGGTCCCATTACGGGTAAAGGTGGTCATCTACTTATTCTCGATGACCCGATCAAAAACGCAGACGACGCTCGCTCTCCAACTATGCGCAGGCATTTGAAGGAATGGTGGGACACAACATGGATTACTCGTCGTGAGGGCGGCGGCACCGGCACTAAATACTTGCTGATCATGTCTCGCTGGCATGTCGATGATCTGATGGGCTGGTTGCTGTCTCGCGAAGACGAAATTGGTATGCGGATCAAGCGGCTGCGTATGCCTGCTGTTGCTGAGGACGAAGACATTTTGGGTCGTCGGCCTGGCGAAGCTCTTTGCCCTGAATTGTTTGACGAAAAAGCGTTAGAGGGAATCAAGAAAGACTCCCCCATTGCTTGGCCTTCTCTGTATCAGCAGCGCCCTGTTCCGCAGGGTGGCGGCATGTTCAAGCGCGACAACTTCTTGGATTACCAGCGCAAGACCATTGACGGCGAAGAATACTTCCAGCTTGGTGAGCGAATGATCCCGCGCTCTTCGTGCACGATATTTGGCACAATGGACACGGCGTACACCAATAACAGGCGCAGTGACTTCACGGCATTGGGCATTTGGGCAGTGTCGCCCAATGATCCGTCTGACTTGATCTTGCTGCATATGTACCGCAAGCGCACAACGCACGCCGAACATGCGCCGCTTTTGATGGAAGCATGGAAGACGTGGAAGCCTCGTTGGGTAGGTATTGAGAAGATCTCAGCTTCGCTGTCTCTGTTTGCAGAAGCTCAGCGGACAGGTGTAGTTGTGAGATGGCTTAAGCCGGATCGCAACAAAGTAGCGCGCGCTGAAACAGCGGTTGCTATGACAGAACAGAATCGCGTTTGGGTTCCCGAAATTGCTGACACGGCAGACTTCATTGAGGAATGCACAACATTCCCTGAAGGCGCACACGACGACATGGTTGACGTGTTTGCGTATGCAGCAGCGGAAATCTACAAACGAACAGTTCATGGTAAACGCAGTAAAGTTCACCGTGAAAAAACTCACGCCGACAAAGTGTGGGATCAGATCCAAAAAAACAAATCAAACCGCGGCAATCATCCAATTCTTGGCAATTGGAAGTAGCCGTCAGAGAGGAAACTTGTGCGAATTGCAAACATTATCCCCGTTGGGAGCGTCAAAAACGCCGACATCTTTGGGAGCTCAAAGCTCAAAGAAGGTGAACGGGTTATTGATATTGCTATCGATGTTGAGAATCTTCCGGCTTTTGGAAAGATTGTCATTAAAGAATCAAATGTGATCCGTATGGCAAAGAAGCTTGGATACGGAGTCCGCAAGCCTAACGAAGAGCTTGCAATACACGAAGAGCTTGAAGAATTGCGAGAGATTGCTGAGGCGTACACTGCACTACGGGAGACTTTGAGCAATGTCTGAGCAAGTAGGGGTCATCATTATTGCTGTTGCAGTAGCTTTAGCATTGACGGTTATTACCGTTTCGGCTATTAAGGCACAGCAAAAGGAATCAGAATCAGCCCGCGAGGAACGTCAGCGTCTTATGCTTCAAATAATGAGCCGCAATGCAGCAGAGTTTTCTCTTGCTCAATCAAAGATTGACAACAGTGGGGCCGGACCAACAGAACCAAGAGTAGTACACGAACAAGTTGGCTTGTGAGGTAAACGATGAGTGAAATGGCAGCTTTAGGGGCGGCAACACCTGTGAGTCCAATGGTTGGTGAAGCCGACCGTGAAGACAAAAAACAGATTACGCCCAAAGAAGTGCGGCGACGTTGGGATCGCGCTCTTCGTGCTACGCAGTCTGTGCGCGAGCAAGCTGCCATTAATGAGCAGTTCATCAATAACAAGCATTGGCTTCGTTGGAACAAGGGTGTTGGGCGTCTGGAAGAGATGCCACGCAATCCAGATCGGGTCCGCGCGACCGTCAACAAGATTGGCCCCGACACTCACCGGCTTCTCGCCAAGCTTACGTCACGCGATTTGCAGTTTGAAGTGCCGCCGAACTCGCCAGATGACATGGCGATGCAAGCAGCACGCGTATCTGAGCAGGCTTTGCTTGATACTGCAAGGCGTCAGCACTGGGAAGACATCCGGTACGACAACGCTTTAGACGTATGGCAGGCCGGTGCAGCCGGAATCATGGTGGAATGGGACGATTCTCAAGGCACTCCCGTTGCTATGGACGAATCTGGCCGCGCTATTCACACTGGCGACGTGTCGCTGACGGCTGTTCCGATCCATGAAATTGCTGTAGAGCCAGGAACACGCAACGCAGAACACGCGATGTGGTGGATTCATGGCCGCGCTTTGCCTCCTACGGAGGTCCAGGAGTCTTGGAATCTTGCTAAAGAGCCAAAAGCTGACGGGCGCGCGGTCGATACTGTCTGGCGCGTTCACCAGCCTGACGCCGGAACGCATACAAAACTCACAATGGTCTTCACTTATTACGAGCGCCCATCGTCGCTGAGCGAAGGAAAGATTGTTACCGTCGTTGGCGAAGAGATTATCGAAGAGTCGCCGTGGTACTTCCCATTTACTGACCGGCTCAACCTTGCAGTGTGCCGCGTGCAGCCAATCTCTAAAAAGTGGTTTGGTCATACGCCGTGCTCAGATGCTGTTCCAATCCAGACAGCTATCAACGCAGCTTGGTCTTCAATCATCGAGCACCAAAAGCTGGCAGGCAATGCGCGGCTGTGGGTGCCAGAAGGTTCCGTTGAAGACATTGCGGATCTGTCTGATATGTCCGGTGAAGCTGTGGAGTTCAACCCGATCAACGGGGCGCGTCCTCAATATGAAGCTCCACCTGTAATGCCTGAATGGTGGGTCCGTTCACCGGATGAACTGAGCAGAGCAATGGACGAGATCCTTGGGCAGAGTGACGTAACGCGCGGCGTTGCACCAAGCGGCGTCGAATCTGGCATCGCAATGTCGGTTCTTGCTGAAAATGCTGACACTCCTGTTGGCAGGTTTGGCAAAAACATGGCCGGAATGTGGGGTCGTATTGGATCAATGGTGCTGGATCTGTACTCGATGTACGTCAAAGACACTCGTACAGCCAACGTAATGATGCAGAACAACAACGTTCCTGAGTGTGTTCGCTGGAACGGGATGCTTCTTGAGGGCCATACAACGGCAATTGTGCCAATGGACTCAGTTGTGCCGCGCAATCGCAACGCTCAAGCAGCGTATGCGTTCCAATTACATGATCGCGGTTTGATCCAATCGCCAATTGAACTTGCCCGAATTGCTGATCTGCCAGATCAAAACGATCTTATTGCTGGCATTGATCCTGATTCGGCACGCGCAATGCGCGAGAACTCACAGCTTGCCGCAGGTGCTGCAAGAACTGTAGACACTATTGACGATCACGCAAACCATATGATCCATCACCGGAACTTTATGCGCTCACAGCGGTTTGAGAATCTACCGATGGAGATTCAGCAGCGGGTGCGCGAACACACTGCCGCGCACGAACAGTTCGCTGCCGGTCAAGGCGCACAGCAGGCAATGGCTGCGTCGGTGTCGCCAATGGCTGCGGCACTCCCGACGGAATCGGTGTCGCCGCTTGATCCCAAGCAGGTTGCTGAAATGGCAATGATGTCAGAGATGGCACCAAGCCAAGCAACGCAGGGGCTGGGTATGGGTATGGAAGCAGGCGGGTCGATGGCTCAAGCTGCAATGCAAAACTCTCAAGGGCCGGGGGCAACACCAATGCCCGCAGGATCACCACCGGCTGAGATGTCCCCGCAGGCGGGCATGACACAAGACCTGCTACAACAACAACCACCAATGTAAGAAGACCCAGGAGGTCAGGACCATGAGCGAAATCGATAGCGCGGCAGCAGCCGTAGATGCAGTCATTGACGGAGGAGCAACAGAAGCTGCGCCCGTTGAAGCCGCAGAAGCAGCACCCGTTGCTGACGTAATGGACACTGATACAGAAGGCATTAAGTCTTTTGATCAGGCATATGTGTCAAAACTGCGCGCAGAAGCAGCAAAATACCGCACGCAAGCGCGTGAAGTTCAAGATCAATTAAAAGGTGTTCAGACTAAATATCAAGAGTTTGAAGGCTACGACCAGGCCGATCTCGATGTCTGGAAGCAACTGGCTGTTCAGTGGAATAGTTCACCGCAGCAGGCAGCAGAATCAATGCGGACCATTGCGGTAAATGTGCTTGGCGATCCAAACGCTACAAGTCAAGAAAAGGCAGAAGCTGTTGAAGTAATTGAGCAGACAACGCCAGGCGCTTCACCTGAGAACATTGAGAAGATCATTGACGCTCGTATCGCTGAGCGTGAGAAGAACACTGAGTTCCAGGGACGCGTTCAGGGTATTGAAAACACGTTGGTCAGTGAGGGCTTTGTCAAAGGTTCTGCGCAATACGCCAACGTTTTATGGCACGCCACCAACAATAAAGACACTGGCGGCGACATTCAAAAAGCAATCGAAGCACACCGGGCTTACGAGCAGTCAGTTGTTGATCAATACGTCAACAACGTCAAAGAAGGTAAGACTCAAGTGCGTGGTCCAGCCGCGCCAGGAGTCTCCGGTTCAGCAGCGCCAGACGCGCCAGATAACATTAAATCGGCAACTTCTGCGGCAAGAGCCTTCCTTGACGCACAAAGAGGTGCCTAGAATACAAAAAGAGCTTGATGCTCAATACATAAATCGCATTAGATCTGGAATCTAAAGCACCGAAAGCAGTGACGTAGAACGTTACGGCAATTCACCCAAATCAAAATCATCTAACACAGGGAGAACAGCCATGTCCGACATCGGACTCGCACGCAGCAATGCGGATGCGGTGCTTAAGGAGTTTTACATTCCGGGCATCCAGAACCAACTCAACAACGAAGTGTTCGCACTTACGCAGTTTGAGACAAACACAACCGACATCGAGGGACGGCGCGCCGTTCTTGCGCTCAACACTGGGCGTAACGAAGGGGTTGGCGCACGCGCCGAACTTTCGCCTCTTCCTACTGCCGGTCATCAGCAGTACCACGAAGAGCGCATCTCGCTCAAGTACAACTACGGCAAGATCCAGCTTTCCGGCCCGGTCATCTACTCGATGGCTTCGGATCGCGGTTCTTTCATCCGTGCAGTTGAGTCGGAAACTACTGGCGTCACGCGCGACTTGCGTAACGACGTTAACCGTCAGATCTACGGCGACGGCAGCGGCATCATTGCCACGGTCGATTCCGCAGCAGGCTCTGTTGTAACGCTGACGAATCCTTCGTCTATGACGATGCGCCAGCTTCGGCCAGGAATGACAGTTGACTTCGGCATGTCCGCAAGCGCAGGAACTGACACAATTGTTTCAGTTGACCGCAAAGCGGGAACCGTTACTGTGGCAGGCTCCCCAACCCTTGCGGGTGGGGAAGGTGTCTACCGTACCGGCGCAAGCGGAACTGGCTCAGGACAGAAGGAGATCACTGGTCTTCGTGCGCAGGTGTCTGATTCAGACGCACTGTTCAACGTTGATCCAGCCGACGCTCCGGTTTGGCAGTCATTTGTCAATCCGTCTGCGGGTGCCGTATCGGAAGATATGTTCATCGAGGCTTCTCAGGAAGTGAACGCAGAGTCGGGCCACCAGCTCGACTTGTGGATCACTACCGCTGAGGTCCACCGTGGCGTATCAGCACTCTTGACTTCGCTCAAGCGTTTCCCGAACACTCTTGAGCTCAAGGGTGGATACAAGGGACTTGATATGTCCGACGTATCGCAGGGCAACACGGGCAGCAATGAGTGCGCGATGGTGTGGGAGAAGGACATGACTGACGACGGGGTGGCCTACGGCCTCACGCGTGAGTCGTGGAACATCTACCGCATGTCCGACTGGGAGTTCATGCAGGAAGACGGCGCGGTTCTGCATCGCGTTCCGAACACCGACGCATACGAGGCAACGCTCTTCTGTTACATGGAGCTTGCTACCCACCAGCGCAACGCAAACGCCAAGCTGGAAGGCATCACTGTCGCTTGATAGCGACTGATCTTCGATGACAGGTTTACTTCATCCTCAGACCCAGAACGGACGCACGCTGTGGGTCGATACTGGGATGGACGATTTGATCAAGAAGATCCATCATGGCGATCCCGTCTTGGGTTGGGAAGGCGATGAGCGGCTTGCCGTTTACGCTAACCAAACCCAGGGCGGGATGGTCTTTGAACTGTGGCGATTAGAAGAAGACGAGAAGTACCGCCACGTCATGCACACGCAGCCAAACGATCCGTTTGACCATCAGATCATCCGTTGGCTAGTAGCAAACGACAAGCGCCGTAAGCCGACAGGCTGGACGCTCGACGCCGAAATTAAAGATCACAACACCGCTTTAGACGATGCTAAAGAACAGCAACGTAAAGAGTGGGTGCGTGAAGAGTTCGGTCCTCGTTTGCTGCACGCAGTCAGAAAGGATATGTGATGGCCGAAACCGAAGACCATGTAATTCAAGGCGATCCAGAAAATCCACCCGCTGAACTAGAAGCAGGCCAACTCCTTTGGGACGGCTTGCTTACTTCTGAAACACCAAACCAACTGCCTGACGCCCCGCGCGACGGTCAGCAATACGCTCGCCAGGATGGTGACTGGGAAGTCATCAAACATCTTGGAGGCTATGGACGTGCAGGCGAAGCTCTTGGCGGTATCCCGCTTGTGGCTTGTCGGCAAATGGTGCGAGATCGTCTTGGCGTACCGGCGCACGACGAGTTCTTTAGCGCTACTGTGCTTGACTCCAACATCAATCTTGCTCTTACGACGTTACAGTCAGAGCATCGGTGGCCCTGGAATGAGCGAGCAGAACAAGTTTTGCTTAATCAATCGGGCGAGCTAGAGCTTCCTTTCAATTGCCGCACAACTCGGGCAATCATTACTGACCACCGTGATCTTGCCGAAATGACCTATTACGACCTGTCTGTCAGGTTCAAAGAGGCACACGGGACTCCATCGCACTACGCAATTCTTAACCGCATTTTGCACTTCCGGCCTTTCCCGGCAAGCGTCATTAAAGCGCAGCACATCTACTACTCTGAGCCAGCACTACTGTCAGCCGACCTCGATGTGCCAAACATCCCGGTTCAGTACATTGGTGTGCTCATTGCTAAGGCTGCGCAACTGTGCTCAACCCGCGAAGATGACCGGCCTAGCGCCCAAGTCCATTTGCAGGAATACATGCAAGGCGTAGACCGAATGCAGAAAGATATCCGGCCTACCTCTCGTCCCACTCAGATTCGCGTTCGCGACGGCAGTTGGATTTGAAATGGCAGCGGACTTTGTTGTTCGTTACGCCAGCTTTCTCGGCGGGGATTGGGGCAATCGCGATGCTTCACGCGCTAAAGAGAACCAGTATCGCGGTGAAAACGTCAAGCTCTTTGAAAGTGGTCTGCTTGGGGTTCGCAACGGTCTAAAGAAGCTAGATGTTGCTGACATGCCTGTGCACACTGACGGGTATGGGCCAAAAGGTGTGGATATCTGGAAAGACAACGTTGTTGTCGTGCTCGATAAGCCGTATCTGATCAATCTGAACGGTGATCATAAAGCTACGTTGATGGGCGAGTTCCCGAAAGGGCCACCCACCACGCCTAGCCGCATGGCGCAGTACCGTCAGGATTTGTACTTTAATCACAGCGGGTACATTTTTAAGTACAACGGCAGCGCAATCACTGAAATAACGTTGCCCGCCAAGCTCAAGGGCTTGACGAGGTGGAATTATTACCTTCTTGCGTGGGATGAAGACAATCCTCAGCGTCTGTATTTCACCGAAGTAGGCGAATTTGGCGCGCAGCCGGACGATTGGGGAGTCAATAACTTCCTCGATATTGGTGGAAACGAGCCAATTACTGCGTTGTTGCCGATGTACAACACGCTGTATGTAGCAAAACAGTCGGGCTGGTATCAGGTATCAGGCGTGCTGGGCGACCGTCCTTACGTTCGGCGTATTGCTAACGGCAACGGTCCAGCCGATGATCGCGTAGCAGCGGTGACGACAGACAACAGAGTGCTGTACTGGGGGCCAGACAACACGCCGGTTTGGTTTAACGGCGAAGTTCCGTACATGGACAAAGAATTCCGGGTGGAATCTTTGGAGACTTACTATCCGTCAGACAGTGTGGCTGCGTCTGTAACGGGCCGACACAACTTGATGCTTGGTGAGCCGTCAGAATCATTTGACGATGAAGACGCAGCAACAGCCATGCTGGAGTATGACTCGGGGCGTTGGAGCACACACACGTTCAACGGCGTAAAGATGGGCGGCATTGCGGGTCACGATCTTAGGACCACTATCGACAAGCCCGCTAACACAATGTTTATGGTAAATCGACCCGAAACGGTCGGTCAGCCAGTTGAGTTGTATTCTTACGGCCTTGCTCAGATCCGCGTGGGCAACAACGCTGACAAATGGTCTGCGGCGTCTGACGTTAGCCATCCGCATTTGCTGAATGGCTACGTTGAGTTCCCGGCTTATTACGATGCGCAGTCTCGTTTAGTGATGGTGCGCAATTTAGTAATTCAATTTAGGCATTGGCAGTCAGGGGTCGAGCACAGCAAAAACGAGCTCCAAGTTCAGTATCGGCCAATGGGTCGTTATGAGGGCGGCACAATTGATACCAAACCCCAATTGTGGGTAGAGAACTCCGATGACGCCGAAGATGGCGGTACGGACGTTACTTGGCGTATTGGTATGGGCAAGTACGGATGGGCTAACGGGTTCCAAATTGTGTTCCCGGTCATGCGCGGAGTTGCTTTGCGCAGCATTGAAGCTCATGTTGAAGTTAGGTCAGCGAGGCTCTGATGAGGGGATTTAACCCGCGATGGGAGTATTCACGACGAGCACGCAATTTCCGTGAAGCGGACGGTCCAGAGTTTGCACGCATTGTCGAAGAACGAGACCGCGATCTGGAAGAATACTTAGACAAACTAGACAGTCGTATCAAGAAGTTAGAGGACAACTAAAATGGGTTTGTGGCTTAAGAAAGATGACGGAACCCTTGTGTCGGTCGGCGGCATGGGGATGGACGATTACGTTATTACCGGCGACCCTCACAACCCTCCTGCTAACTGGGCTGATCAACAGCTTTTGTATAGCGACGAGCACGGTTTGTGGATGAAGCGCGACGGCGAAGCAATCCAGATTGCGGGCCATGACGGAACGGACGGGATCGACGGGATCGACGGAACGGACGGGACTGACGGAACAAACGGAATTGACGGTAAAGGCTGGACAAAAGGTTCTTACAACCACGAAGAGGGTTCGTCTACGTTTGAGTCAGACGACGGCTTGGGTTTCACTACAGGCGACTTGCGCGGAGAACACGGCGCGGACGGCAAAGGCTGGGTAAGTGGTGAATACTTGGCTGAATCCGGCAGAGTGCAGTTTACTTCAAACGACGGCTTGGGTTTCCAAACGCTTGATTTGCGTGGAAAAGACGGTGCAGACGGTACAGATGGCGCAGATGGCGATGTAGAAGAAGCGCCCACGAACGGTAAAACGTTTGGACGTAAAGACAATTCATGGGTTCAAGTTCCAACTGTTGGGGCTGGCGTAGGCGACCCTCCCGCAGAAGGCATTGACGGCGATATCTGGATTGAAGTGGAGTAGCAGTGCCTGATATCTACCCCGGCGAAAACTACGCCTATGACGACGGATGGAAACGATGGCGCAAGCCGTGGGCCGTTGTTGGTGATCAGTGGGTTGAGGGTAAAAACGCTTACGTCTATGGCAAAGGTGAATGGACTCACATTTGGGAGTCAACGCCACCCGTTCTTGATTTAGAAGTCCAAGTGTCCCACGTCGTCAACGACGGCATTTACGTTAATTGGGTAGAGCATCCTTACGCTGATGGCTACACGCTGGTCACACCAAACGGCGTAACAGCGGACGTATCGAGCAACAGTTATCGCGATCGAGTTCCTGTTCCGTCTGTCGGCAAGTACACGGTGACTGCCTATCGTGTGGGCGACGACGGCAATTCTGAAGGATTGCTTACTTCTGAGTCTGAAACTGTCAGCATTTGTCAGGTTCCTACGTCATTTACTGCTGTGCGTAACGGGACACGCGTAGAGTTGCAGTGGTCTGACGCCAGTGTTGGGTTCCATGACGGATTTACGGTTGATGCTGGATCTCCAATTTCGATCCCGGCTGGCACAACAAACTACACGCACACTTCACCGACTGCGGGTGCCGTAAATAGCTACAAGGTGAAAGCGAATATTGGCTCTCTTTCAAGCGCTTGGACAAGTTCGCAGTCAGTTTCAATAGAAGCAAACGTCCCAACAAACGTGGCTATTGCGGCCACGACCACTATTGGCGAGTTGAAGCTGACGTTTGGGGCTCCGTCGTCCGGTTCGGTGACTGGCTACACGGTGCAAGCCAACAACGGTTCGTGGGTTGCAGCAAGCTCTAATAACAGTGGCGCGACCTACAAGTTCACTGGTTCTGGCAGCAAGTCGATGCGCGTGTTGGCAAAGTCGGCTGGCGGTAACTCGGCGTATGTTACAAAGTCAGCGACTCCGTTGTGGACGGCGAAACCGAACACGCCGAAGAGTGTGTCTGTTGCAGCAACTTCAACGGTCGGCCAGTTGAAACTTACTTGGTCGGCTCCGTCTGCTGATTCGACGCATTCGGCGGCATCGACGTATCAGGTGCAAACGTCTACGAACAATTCGTCGTGGACAACAGTGTCGGGCAATAAGACTTCGCCGTACACGCATTCGTTCGGGTCGTCCGGTTCCGGTGTCCGGTACATGCGGGTTCGAGCCACGAACACTGCCGGGTCGTCGTCGTATGTGTCAAAGTCGGGGACGCCGTTGTGGGCTTACCCAGCCCCAGCCGCTCCGTCAGTCAGCAAGTTTGGTCCCGAATCAAGTTTTGGACGGATGGTTTTAACGTTCAAGACTTCAGGTGCCAACAACTCTCAATACAGGGTGGCGTTTAAGGTTGGTAGCGGCAGTTGGACTTACGGCAGTTGGACAAACGTTGGGAATAACACAACTAAGGCAGTCCATGTTGGTACGGCCCCAAATACGGGCACGGGAGGCGCGACTCAGACTGTGTATGGCTTTGTTGATTGCAAAAACTCAACGGGCCAGTCAACGAGGTCAACGCAAGCAAACTATCAAGTAAGGCCCAGTCCGATGGTGTGGCAGGCAGCAGACACCGGCCATTATCGCAGCGGTAAATACGGGCAAAACACTGATAATCACAACCGTCCATACATGGGCTACTACAGCAACTCGGCCTACAACTACGACGGCCTTTGGTTTTACGGCAACAACGCTTTCAAGAACATGATGACAACAAGCGGCACCCACAAACCTGCGACGTACAGAGTGCCGACCGTTTGGAGAATTACGATGGTTCGTAACGGTGGCGGCAACAATTCGTCTGATCCGGTGTATGTCGGCACAACTACCACTGGCACAAAACCCGCAAACTTGACTGCTGGTGCAGGAGCGCACGTTGTTTATGACGTGGTGCATCTCGGCAACTTGAAGTACGGCGAATCTTTTAATGCGGATGTGCCTGCCAGTTTGTATAACAATTTGATTACTGGCGCTCGTCAAGGGTTTGGCGTAGCAACCGGGAGCGGCAAGCCGTATATGTATCTGTACGGAATCCAGGAAAACGGTTTCTCAGGCTGGGTTCATGTGGAGCACATCGGGTAATTATGGGTATGCGAAACACTAATTTGCAGATGCAACATGAACGTGCCGCATCGGAACACACAACAAAACAGCGCGTATTAGCATTGAGACAGGCTGCGACTGCGGTTGCTTCTCGTAAACCTTTAGGCACAATTCAGAGAGAAGTGTTCGACACAATAATTGACCGTTTGCGCGCGGACGCAAATACCTTAGAAAACACTCTTGATCAATTAATAGTGAAAGAATAAACAGATGGCTGCAAGTCTTAGTCGCGAACAAGTAGCAGACGCTTTAACTCAAGCTGGATTCACTGGTCAAGATTTGGTTCATATGGTTGGCATTGCCGGTCGGGAATCGGGCTACCAGCCCAATGCCCACCGTTCTGATCAGCCAAAAAGCAAGCTGTCAGGCGATTTGGGATTGTGGCAGATCAACTACACAAATTGGCCGGTCATCAAAAACGCGTTAGGGCTAACAAGCAAATCTCAATTGTTTGATCCTGTTACAAACGCACGCGCCGCCAAAGTGTTGTTTGATAGAAGCGGTTTGTCGCCGTGGGCTGCTGGACCAGGCGGCTTTGCTGCCGATGGTGACCCGCTTTACAGAGTCAACGTTGGCGCAGCGCAGCAGGCTGTTCAGAATTACCAGGCCAATCCGCAGCAATACAGCGTGTCGAACGGAATGCAGGGCACGTCTAATGGTGGTGCGTCAAACAATAACGGCGCTGCACAAAACGAGGATTATCAAGCAAATGGTGGCGGGAGCGCAAACGCAGGGTCTAACGGGGCGGCAGCTATGAGCGAAGAAGTAAAACGAACAAATACAGTAGCGGATTACGCGCCGCCAGAAGTAGACCCTGCTCAACAGAACGCTTTGACAAGTCTGCTTGAAGGTTTTGGGATTGAGTATCCAGACGCACCTCGCGCCACGCCGCAATTGCTGGCGTTCTTGCGGGGTCTTGGCATGGAGAAAGAAAACATTGCAGATCAATTTGATCTCAGCCGTGAAACTCTTGATGAGACAAGCAATAAAGCTCGTAATGATTTGCAAGTAAGCGATCAGCGGCGTCGTGCGTCAATCGGTAACGACGCGGCACGTCGAGGCGCGCTTGTGTCCGGTGCAACTAATACTACTTACGGCAGGCAAGCAGAAAACTACGCCAATACCAGCATGAACATTGCTAACGCTTACGCAAGAGGCATGTCAAC
>Ga0228671_1000286_pt1 | contig 15350 bp, 7 predicted proteins | sample 89DmetaG_FD_183013 | JGI IMG/M metagenome (GOLD analysis project Ga0228671, IMG submission 183013) | Seawater microbial communities from Monterey Bay, California, United States - 89D | ecosystem: Environmental > Aquatic > Marine > Coastal | place: USA: California | collected 2016-11-05 | reverse complement strand
CCGCTAAAACAAAGATCTATATAAGCATCTCCAAATTGAGTACCTCCTTGTACTTGAAGTTTTGCATTGCCAGAACCACTAGACGTCCCCACCAACAGCCTGCCCGAGCTGTCAATATCAACGCTACCAAGATCAACTGATCCATCTGTTGCTTTAACGATTGCCGTACCAGCCGTAGCTGGCAATGTTACCTGTAAGTCACTACCTACAGCAGCGGGTACATCCAGTTCAATCGAACCGTTTGTTGCACCATTTAATTTAATAGGCATTATTCACCTCCAGGTGCGGACTCCGCAATCGAAGCCTGATACGCAGCAATAACATCAGCAGTCCACAGTGCTGCGGCAATGTCTTGCACCTCTTGCACTTCACCGGTTACGTCATCACCTGGGGCAACAACGTGGCGGTGATGATTACGTGCCAGCTCAGCGCCATCTTCTTCGACCACAGTGGTGGTGCGGATTTGGATGACCTGACTAGGCAGGATTTCTTCTTTGTATTCAAGTCGTTTTGTAATAGCCATTAAGAACGTCCTCCAGACGAAATAGATTTTGGCTAGTTTTGAGCCGTTGCGGGCTGTGCTTTAGGCGTAGTTTTAAGTTGTTATAAAACAACCACTAATCATTATCCATTTAAGAGCGAAACTGGTATAGGAAGGCTTGTCGTCACCATTAGTGCCTGAAAGATGAACTGCTGTCAAGGAAGTGCTTGTTCCCTGTCCCCTTAAGTGAAACTCCTGAGAGCCACCGTTTGTCTGAGCGGACATAATGTAATAGTTATTATTTACACCTCCAGCCGTAAAAGGCAATCCACCAATTTCAACCCCTGAAGAATCTGTAGTATTGCTGAAACTTACATAAGTGTGAACAAAACACAGAGACCCTACTTTTCTATAATTAGCTGATTGAACAGCCATTGTCCCAGAATATCCAATTGCAGTTGGCGTCCAAGTACCTTCTTCGTAATCATCAAGAGCGTTTGCAGCAGCCGTGTCGCCGTTGAAAGTTAAGCCGCCACTTGAGAGGATTCGTAGGCGCTCGCTGCCGCCTACTTCAAACTGCAAGCCACCTGCACCTAGTCCAGTGATATTTGCAGTATTTGTAGACCCAGAAAAAAGCTCAACAGAAGCGTTATAGCTTGTTGAACCTGCAATAAGCCTTGTAAAGCTATGAGAATTAGATGCTTCAAATCTAATCCTACTTGCTCCGCTGGCTTGAACTGTGTGTATTAAACCGGATGGGCTTGACGTGCCCACGCCCAAGTTTCCCGCGCTGTCAACAGTTGCTCTCGTGGTTCCGCCAGTAACGACCTGGACTTCATCCGTTCCATAGACCAGACCCGTATCAGTGTCTGCTCCTGTAATACTTGGTTGTGCGGTTGTATTAGTACCGTTAATTTTAATAGTCATAGTTAAACAATTACCCAGTTAGATCCAGAAGGTACGGTAACAGTTGCACCGCTATTGACCGTCAACGGTCCAGCACTAACAACATTTTTACCAGTGCTAATTGTGTACGATTGTGTGATCGTGTTGTCATGTTCGACAGCCCACGTATCACTACCGCCACCAGTGGCACCACCACCAATAGCTCCCCACGCTGATCCATAACCTTCAAACTGACCAAGGGTCGAGTTATATCGGATCATGCCTGCTGCAGGACTACCATCACGTTGTGCAGTAGTACCAACAGAAAGATTAGAAGAACCAGTTGCAGATGTACGTGGTGTATATCCAGCAATGGTCTGACCACTATTGAAGACAATATTACCAGTCATTGTACCGCCAGCCAGTGGCAGACGTGCAGCAATGTTAGTTACGTTAGTAGCAATATTAGTTGTGTTGGTTGTAATGTTGGTTACATTGGTTGCAATATTAGTTGCGTTGGTTGTAATATTACCAGCATTTGTTGTATCACCAGCATCTACATAAGCTTTAGTAGCAGCATCCTGTGCACTAGTTGGGTTAACAACATTGATAATCTTATGAGTGTTCATATCGATGTCATCGGTGACATCTACATGATCATTAGAAGCACTGTTACCAATACTAAAATTATTGGTGTCAAGATTCTCAATTAGAGTTGGGAAAGAGAAGCTACCTTGCGGGATGGTACAAACACCAGTACGCTGGTCAACAGTAAAGAAATCACCAACCTTAAATTTACCATTTTGGTCAGTAGTTGCAGTCCAGATCTTACCACCGTTGCTCTCAACAACTTGTTTAGTGTCATCAGGTACACCACCATTTTCAGGTAATGCACGGTAATCAGTACCACTACCAACATACTCCATAGTGTGACCACTAGAAGCAATCTGTGAGCGTAGGAAGAATTCTACAGCAAGGTTATCTGCAACAGCACCATTCAAACCATCGTTAATAGATTTGTTGTTGCTGTTAGGTCGGCTGATGGTTACAGTCCAACCAGCACCACCTTCGCTATCAGTCCTAGCTACAGCAGACAGAACTGGATAAGTAATGCTATTTACTGTCACAAGCATGTTACCTTGTGGACGAGTAGCAGTACCATGCCAACTTGCTGCCGCTGCAGGAGCGTTGATATTAAAGGTCGGAGCCCCATCAACAGCTGCTCCATCAACATTAGATGTAAAGATAGCAGCAGTAGATTTACCATCAGCAACCAAAGCTTCATTACCAAAGTCAGTAGTCGATGCAGCCAGGTTAGCCTGACCACCATTTAAACACTTGATATGGTACTTGTTAAAGAAAGCATAGCTAGAGGTACACTGGGTATAACCATTGTTAGTAACAAGTAAACCAGGACCATTAAGACCAACATGGGTATAGCTATCACAAACAATAGAACGTAATGGGCTAGTTGATGCAACTGCATTACCATCAACCAACAAACCACCACCAGTAGGAGCTGAGTCAACGTCTCCAGCTGCACCACCACCAGGGCTAATTACATTGATGTTACTGTTGTCAATCTCAGAGTCTGAGAAGTTAGTACAGTTTTGGATGTAAGGTGATTTGATAATTGTAGCATTAGGATAGAACGCAATGTTCCAACCTTGTACAGAAGGTAAGGTAGCATCATAAGTATTACCAGTACCTGAACCAGCCTTCATACCAGTAAAGGTCAGGTTTTGTAGGAATGAACCGCTGTTAACACGGAACATCACACTGTTTTCAGTTGCTACCGTAGGATGAATAATACAGCTACGTAGTGCAGTACCAACAATAGAAACGTTAGATTTCTGGATGTCAATCGGACATACTTCCTGATATGTACCAGGAGCAACTACGACAACACTACCATCACCATAGGTAGCATCATTGTTAATCTGCTCAACAGCAGCCTTAATAGTTAGCTTAGGACGGCTAATACGGTGACCATCGTTACTGTCAGCACCGGAGCTTGCGTCAACATAGACAACCTTAGGTTGGTTAATAAACGTACCACCAGATGCAATACCAGTCCAAGTAGAACCGTTCCAAACAGAAAGGGTTAACTCAGCATCGTTTTGCAACCAAGTCTTACCGGTTTGCCATGCAGATCCAGAAGGTGTGCCAGTTTGAACCAACGTATCAAACCGTCGTGCAGCAGCACTAGCAGTAAAGATGTTGGTGTCAGCAGCTGCTGGAGAACCAGCATTCTGCTCGGCATATGTAATAACATCTTCTGCTTTGATACGATCAAAGTCAACTTGACCTTGACCAATACCAATGGTTACTTGACCAGAACCAGGAGTATCATCAGTGACTACGATACCGTCTGCTGCTGCAATGTCAAGTGTCAAAGCACTGTCAATTTTGCTGTCAATACGTGCATCAATAGCCTGTGTGGTAGCAACCTGATCATCATCAGAATCCCAGGTCTCAGTAGAGTATACTGTACTATCAAAGTTATTCCAATAATACGTTTTTAGGTATGCATCAACATCATCGGGGATACCCTGACAATTAGACTCTTGAATAGCATATCGCAGCTGCTCAAAGTTCTTGTTAAGGTCATCAGACCTAATAGCCGAACCAGGGTTAAACAATGCTCGGATGTCTTCTACCTTAGTAATACGACGGATCTTAACATTGTCAACTGTAGGTTCATTAGGATCTGTAGGGGCAGTAGGAGCCGGTGGAGCAGTTCCTGTAAATGCTACAATAGTAGGGTTGGCATCAGTAATCTGCCAGGGGTAGGTGGAATCAGTCGTGAGCTTCTCGTCATATTCTTTTGTAGTTACGTTCCAAAAATAAACGTGGATCTCAGATTTAAAAATGTACGGGAAATCAAAAGAAAATTGTACCTTTGACCCGTCTCCGGCTTTAATTGTTTGTACGTCAGAACACGACATAATTCATTAATTTCTAATGTTTAAGGATTCATCATTGTCAAGTACTTTACCTTGACCAGAAGCTAGTTCCCGGCGTTCCTGTTGGATTTGCCGTGCTTCAATGGCTGCAAACATATCTTCATCCATCTCTTGATAAGCAAAAGCTTCAGCATTACGGCGAGCTTTATTAAGTCTAATGTGGATATGATCCCATTGTTTCAGAGATACCTCTTCAGATGTCCTACCTTGACGGCGTAGATTACGCATACGGATAATGCTATTCCAATCACCAGCATCACGCATAATTTCATTAATTGATCTACGGAAGTTACCTTGCTCACCCATCAACCTAAACAATTCAGATCGTTCAGTTGCAGTTAATTTAACACCATTTTTGGTTTTAAATGTGGTATTAACATCATATTCAATATCTTGTAAGAACTTCTCTTCGTCTGACTGTTCTGCATGAACTTTTAATGGGCTAAGCGCATTCCAAGCACGTTGCATCAGACCATAACCGTTTGCTTTTTCACCAGTTACAGGGCTGTAAACATATGGTGCACGGTTAGCCGGGTCATACTCAATAAGGAAACGGTTACGGTTAGCAATAGCAGACATAAAATCATCATTGGTTTCCATCAAACCTTGACTAAAAATACGCGACCATTCACCACGTTGACCAGCCAAAGGTCCAAGACTGTTAGTAAAACCAGCTGCCCAACGTTGTCCAGCTCCAGCATTACCAGAAAGCATATCCATCAAAGGTTTTAATGTAGACAAACCAGTACGGTCAGTAACAGAAGCACCTAGGATAAACATAGCTTTTTCAAAGAACCGTTCAGTTTGAGCCTGTCCAAGCATGTCAAAGTTATCACCAACATTAGCTACAAACGCAACCCAGTCAGCAAGGGGACCAAGCCATTCGTATGAATAATACTTACCATCAGGACCAATAATACTACGTTTTTTCCAGCTCGATTGTTTTTCACGAGAGCGTTGTGCTTCACGATCCATCAAACCATCACCAGTCAAACGACCGTTCATTAGTAGTCCAATAGCAGAAGTAACTGCGATTGTACCCATAGCTTTACGGCCACGAGTTGTGTACTTAAGGTCAGCAATTCTATTTTGTTTAGCAACAACATCCATAGTGTCAGGATTGATATTACGTGCTCTTAAAAGCTCATCAATACGAGCTTGGTTTCCAAGTAATTCATTAAGAGGAGTATATGCTAAATCGTTAATATCACGTTGAAAAGGTGTAAACACAGGGTTGTATTTACCAGCAACATCAATCATGTTCATACCCGTAGTGGGAAACATAAGAAATGGTTTTAAAGCGGGGATAGTTCTAGTTAGGTCTGAAACACTAGAAGCTAGTGGTGTGTCAAGGTTTAACGCCATTTCACCAGTAGCATATTTAACTGTTTCGTCTGACAACATACCGTCAGAACTAAACATCTTGCTGTAATACTTATCAGCAATAGGTTTAAGGTTTTCCTTAGTAACAGGTTTACCAGCTTCAACTAGCTCGTCCATAGCACGGAACCTGGATTCAGCAGATGCATTAAATATACCACTAAATCCGTCAAGAGCTGTCATTGCATTAGGACCAAAGCGTAGGATAGGATCCTTACCTAAGTCATTAAGCATTTCAATCTGGTTGACAAGATACTCTAGACCATCATTACCTTGAGTTTTTTGTGTACGAGCAGCTTCCTTAAGAAAGTCCATTTCACGTTCTGACTGCAGAAGTAGGTCAATACGTGTACCAGCACGTACTGCTTCAGGTTCACGGGATGCTTTCATAAACACGTCACCTGCATATGGCAGTGCGCGTTGCATGGTTTCACCAAGAGAGCTATAAGCCATCCAACCACGTTGAACTGCTTTTAGGTCACCTGCCATGATTGCACCAGCAAAATGTGAAACAGGTTGTGAAACAATACCACCAAAGTTACCTACCATTGCTTGGATAGGAGTAACAAATGCAGACAAAATACTGTTATAAACGTTAGACCATACACCAGCAATTAGCTTGTTTTCGATCTCAGGATTTAGGTTAACAATACCTTTACCAAGGTCAGCAGTCATACCAAAGATGTATTGATTCATCTTAGCTATGGTGTCAATATTCCCGTCAGTCAGCTCATATGCCATCAGGAATTGATCCATCAGTTCAGGCTGGTTGTCGGCAATCATACGCATGGTAGAACCAAAGCGTTGAGAGTCTTGGAAGATGCGTTGTGCAGTTTCACCAGCACCCAATGCAGTAGCTTCGGTATAACCTTCAATATTTTTAAATCCATTCTGAACCATCTGAATTAGGTTCATCTTGCGGTTCTTGTAATACTTAGCGGAAGCAGTTAACTGAGTAACGTGCTGCATAAGATCAATTACCTTTTCCTGTGCTACTTGAACAGCAGGTGTTCCGTCCATCAGGCGGGCACCCTCAGCAACGTCTGAGATGCGTCCAGAAAGGCTTCCAGCAAGCAAAGATTGTGCTCTAGCCATATCCATACCAGTGACCTCTGAACCGAGCTGTCTGAGGGCTCTGGAGGCAACATTAAATCCCTCTTCTACAAGCACTTGGTTACCGTCAGGTTGACGTACCATGTACGGCTCCAGCACAGCACGAATATCATTCTTGCTCATACGTGGATCAATCATCGAGATAGCAAGATTCTCGTTTTCATTGATAACATCTTTAAAAGTAACCTTCCAGTTACCACCTTCCATACCAATGTCACCTGCTTTATGCAGTTGATCAGCAAGACCCATAACAATTTGGTTAGAGTTTTCAGCTGATTGCAGACCGTATTTAAGGGCAGGTTCAGAAATGATGTTACCCATCCGACCGTTTACACTATCAAGGTTCCGTGCAACACGCACCTGGTCGATAGACGCGCCAACAATACCAAAGTCATCTACAGTACGAACACCAAGTTCGCTGTAGTCAAATAAGTCATGGACACCCTTAAGGGCAACATCCATGTTTGGATTGTTCATGTAGTTGTATGAACCAAGCTCATCTAGGGCTTCTTCCTGTCTAATAGCGCCTTCAACTAAATATGCTTCAGGGTCATCAGCTCGTGGTTTAGGTGAGTTCTCAGTAAGCCACTTACGTGCTTCTACTGTCTCACCGACCAACCTGTTAGACTTACGCATACTTAGAGCTGTTTGACCAATAGCAGTACCAAACCGGACAGCAGATCCTAAAAGTTCAACGAACATACCGCCGCCGATGTCTTCACGGATATTCTTCTGCCGTTTTTCGTCAGGTGTATCACTATCAAGTGTAGCTACATTATCAGGTATAAAATCGTAGGTTTTAGGAAAAGACTTCTTAAGAGTACCAGTAAGGTTATCACCTTCGTACTCACTACTTACCACACCTACACCAAGACCAGCCAGTGATTCAACACCACGGTTACCGATCCATTGCATAAACTTGTTTTGACCGATAGACCAGCCAACACGTGTGTTAGCAGCTCTACCAGCAGCACTTAAAACTCCAGTACCAACCATGGTAGGTACAACAACAGAAGCAATGTTACGTGCTGCTTCATATTCTTTATACTGAAATTCTGGCATTTTAGGAATTTCAATACCTGGTACCACGTTAATAAGATCTGTAGCAAAGTCAACCACACCCACAGGTATTGCAGCATATTGTTCTGCATAAAACCTAGGGTCATTGGTTTTTTTAAGGTCTTCTAATCTACCAACATATCTAGCATACTTTTCTTCAAAGTCAGGTGCACTAGTATCAACTCCTTCAGGAATTGGGTATGGACGCTCTCCCGTAGGAGGCTGGGGTTGTTCAGGAGAAGGTTGTTGAGCCCCCGTAGGAGCCATCTGTTCCGTAGCAGCGATGTCGGCAACAGTTTCAGCAGCTGCCTGCTGTTCTGCCATTACCTCATACTGCAACTCTTCAGACATTTGCATGTCTTGAGATGAATCAGACTCATACTTCTCTTCAATATCAATAGGCATGGTTAATTATTTTGTAGTTGAGAAGCAATACTATTTCTCAAGGATTCATAGTTAGAATAAGGTGTCATGGATTTACTACCTCTAGGTGCTGGAGCAAGGAAATCTATAGATGCAATGGTACCATCAACACTTTGGACACTACCAGAACCACCTTGAATACCGATAATTTGTCCTTGATTAATGGTTTGATTAAGTTGAAGATTAGGTTTATTACCAAAATGAGAGTAAAGAACATCTACTTTTTGACCTGTATTAGGATCAGTAGATTCAATAACTACATAGTGACCATAACCTGAACCATCAGTATTTACTTGATAGCTAATGTCTTTCACTTTACCACCAAGAACTGCTGGAAATTGTTTGTTTTCAAAAAAAACGTCAATACCCGGTTGACCAGTATCAAAAGTTACTGAAGACACTTGAGGAACAAAGGTTTGCAAATTAGCACCACCTTGTTGATTAAATACACTACCTGCCCTCATAAAAGTTGGGTTTTGATAAACTGCTGTATTACCTGACGCAACATTAACAGTATTTAACTTAGTCTGAACAGAATATGTTTTTGCCGCAGAGTTAATAATACGTTGCTGTTCAGGTGTAAAAGTAATACCACTAAGAACAGGTGGTGGACCAATACGTTCCTGCCTTCCAGATGCTTTTAGCTGTGCATTAACAATCTCGTGCATAGGTGCACCAGCAGCTAAACTTTGGGCCCCTAGCTCTTCAGTTTTATATTTAAATCCTGGTTTGTCACTATTTTGTAGAATGTACTCTAAACGTTCTGCACTAAAAATAGAGTTAGGAACATTAGCAACCTCTTGAAATCCAATCATTTTAACCATTCCCCTTAATTTTTGATAGTCACGAAATGCTTTTTCAGCAGCATTGACATTACCAGCACGACCTTCTAAAAGCGGGAAGCTGACATCACCACCTGGCTCACTTTTTACAGCATAGGGAAGTTTGTAGTTTTTAGTATCCTTCTGTAAATCAAAAAGTTTTTGCTCGTCATCAGCTGCTTTTGTCAAAGCTTCTTCAACAGTATAACCCTGGTTACCATCTCCAACATATTTCCTAGCTCTTATCCTGATCTGCTGTTCCATGTAGCTGATAGCAACCTGCTGACCAGTTAATGCCCTTTTAGTTGTACCAAAAGTAGTTTCACCTTTGATGACAGCAGTAGCGTTGTCAATAATCGCTTTAGCCGCTGTTGTACGGTATTGACCAGGACCATTTTCATACCGGCTTTTATAGGTTTTCTTCTGTTCTGCAGAACCTACTACATCCATAGAATCAACATCCGCTTGAGTGATGTCTTCATCATTTTTAGAAAGAAGCTCTTGTGCACGGTTATTACGTAACTGTACTTCAACAGAAAGAGTCCTACTAATGTTGGTAAGTTTTTCACTCTGCTCACCCTGTGTCAACTCAGCATACTGACGTTGTAGTTCACCAATATTTGCTGTAGTAGGGTTAGCTAGCGCAAGGCGAGCAAATTCATCTTCTAATTTTCCGTTAGCTTGGCGTTCAACCTTTTCTCTATTTGACTGCCATTGAGCTATGTTTTTAGTTTGACCCCTTATAGCATCTGCCAGTACACCTACAGCTTGACCTTGACGGTTAGTAAAGTGTTCACCAACTGTCGTATCTTTACCATTAATAGTAAGAGGCAGACTCATGATAACATCCATATCCATAACAGGATCACCTGTCCTTGGATCAACAGCTGTCATAGAAGGCATTAGCTCCTTCCATGTTTCAGTATGACTACCTTTATGGTGCCACAAAAGTTTACTGTAAACATTGGGAAAAACAATAGGTAAATCTTCCGGGGCTGAATCCTGGAAAATAGTAATGTTTTTTTCAAGCGTTTGGTTGTTATTAAAGCTGGTAAATGCGTCTCTATGTGTTTTTAAAACCTGACCAATTTGTGTGTTTATACCTGTTAGGACTTTAACAGCTAAAGAGGTTGGATAACCTTGCAGACGAAGAGATTCAACATGACCTTTATAAATATCACCAACAGCTTTTTTAGCATCTTCATAAGTAAACTCACCACCTTGCTCTTCAATGGCAGCTCTAACTGTTTCTACTCGATTGTTAGCTTCTCTAATAAATGTACCATTTAGTACATATGCATTAGCTTGAGCTAGACCTAACTGAACCTGTTGAGTCTCTTCTTTGTTGGCAACTTGAGATCTTACATAAGGATCAAGACCACCCTTTTCCTCAGCGTTTAAAAGACCAACATGACGTTCTTGCCCTACTGCTGCGTTTTCCTTTAAAGCTTCTTGAGTCTGCTCTTTAGTTTCTTGACTTAACAGGCTATCTGTAAGTTTCTGTTGAAATTCTAGCGCATCCTGTTGCTTTTTTTCTTCTCCAAGAACTTTAATTGCAGTATCGCTAAAGTTAGCAATACTTTTGAAGATTTGATTACTAGCTTTAATATCTAAAGCAGCTTGATTAGAATCACGTTGAGCTTGTAAACGTAACCCCTCAAGTTCTCTATTAGAATTTTGAGTGTCAATTTGATAGTTCTTTTCTTCCATCCGCCGTGTAGCGGCTTGGTCTTCTTTTTCTTGTGCAAGGGTTCTCCGCCGCTCAGAGATATCCGCTTCTGCACGTTGTCTCATATTACGGGCAGTGCGTTCACTGTCCTCCCGCATACGCTGGATATTACTTTGGTCAAGCCGACGAGGGCTGTAACCACGGGATTGTGCGGCTCTACGATACTGTGCCATTAAGAAAACGCTCCTGCTGCATTAGCTTGAAATAGAGTAGATCCTGCGCTACCAATACCTTGTACAATAGGTGCAAAGGTGCTTTGCTGCAGTGGTGCAGGGATAAATGCTGCAGTTGCTTCAATGGGTTCTACAAAAATACGTTCTGGTCCTTGAATAGGTTTTGGCAGACCAGGTAGACGATCAGGTCTCATCATCATAGCTGCTCTAACATTTTGATCATCGATAAATTTACCGAGAGCAATATCACGCATGTTACGTTGAGATTGTAACGAGGCGCTCCTTATACTCGCACCCATCACAGCTCGCTCTCTACCGCTTTGTGCTACAGCACTTTGCATAGCCTTAGCTCTAGACTGACCAGCCTGCATCAAAGCAGTTTGCCCTTCATTTTTCAACTGTTCTACTAACAAACTTTCACGTTGAAATGCATCTTCATTTAAAATGTCATTAAACGAAGCTTGTTCAGACTCTCGTGCCTCCATAGCAGCCATGCTGTTGTAAGAAAGCTGATTTTGTGTATTTTCTACAGAAGATAGATATTGAGCAGCAGTTTGCTGGTAGTTGTACTCCTCAATTCCTTGGTTGTACTTATAATTCCTGAGAGTTGTCTCCCATTCGTAAGCACGGTTTCCGTAATAGTTTGCTTTATCAGCAGCAAAAACTTGTTTGTTGTATGCGTTTGTTTTATTAGCTTGCTCTTCAGCAGCTGCCCTTTGTGCTGCAGCGTTTTCCCTAGCCAGTCGGTTGTTTTGTGACGCCTGACTGGAGCCCATGATACCGCCAATAATAGAGGTAGCAGCAGAAATACCTGCAAAGACCGCCAACGGACCTGCATTCATCTCCAGACCAGAAACAGCTAACTGCTCTTCAAGAAGATTATGTTTTGGATTAAACATCAAGCCCTCCTATAATACTTGGTTGAATAGTTACCTTCCCACATCATCGACACCAACGATACAGGGTATGGAAAATCACTTGTCACTTTAAGTTCAAAATTAGTGTTACGTTGATGGATAGGTAAGGTAAACACACGTTCCTGTACTACAGGATTAGTATCACCAGAGTAAATATCACCTTCTGCAGTGTGTTCTACATTCTTCCATTCGTTAGAGCCAGTCGGTTTTACCTTAAACCGAATGGCACCAGTACGACCAACAGACATTCTAATCCTAGCAATGGTTAGAGAAGCTGTGTAATCAGCACCCTGCTCTGTCCTAAGGTAAAACTTAGGTATCACAGCCTCTAGATCATAACCATAACCAACTACAATACCATCAGCATAATCAGTAAATTTACCTTTAACTTCAAAATATCTATAGTTAGTAGTAGGTTCAATACGTTCAATAGCCTTAGCCCAGTAACCCTGGTCTGAGTCTATCTCAGCATTAGTACCATCATCTGCTGTAGGCACTGTAAGGAGCATCACAGCGTCCTTATCATCGATAGGGGTATAAGGTACATAGACCTTGGTAATGTCGTTTGTAGAGTCATATACCACTGCATCAACAGACGCATGAGGCTTGACAGGACGGGTAGCCATATCAAGAGGTACGTTACCAGTGAAGCTAGTAGATGTAGCTAAGATGTTACCAGATGGTAGTTCATCTAACTCAATAGCACCAATGGTATATTCATTTTCCTGCTGTGATACAACAGTAACTGCATCATTAATAATACGTGCAGCTTGGATAGTACCAGGTAACTCCCACTTTACCCATGCTTGGAATAGATCCTCCTTACCGTTGTTATAGAAACGATACATGTACAAGTAGGATGTATCACGGTCAACCAACATAACAATAGAGTTAGGAGGGCTGACAGTTAAGTCATCTACAGTATCAGGGATCCACTCTAGCACAGCCTTGCTGATGTCAACCACCACTGGTGTCTGTTCAACGTCACGGAGAGCCATGGTAAACAGCTTACTGTAACCAGGTACCCTGCTGACAAATGCAGTAGTAGTGCCGATGTCTACAGGCTGTACATTAGTAGCCATCTCATAGTTAGATAGCGTACGGATAACAGCAGAGGTAGGTGTCAGGATACTTGCATCTGTAGCATACACCTGGAACTGCTGACGTTCACTGAACAGTAGCAATCCTTGAGGCGACGGTAGAACGTCAGACAAGGTGACAGGACGTACACTAGATACGTTCAGGTCAATAGGGTCTGAGTCAACTTGAGTTAGTGCAGATTTAGAAAAGAAGTTATAGTTATCGTTAGCAACACCAAAAATAACGTTATCCTCAGATAACACACCGAACCTATTGCTGTAAAAGAAAGTAGAACTAATCTTTTTACCAACAAAAGATGGTTGAGGGTTGGTGTTATCATCACCAGTTAGGCGATTCTTGTAGATGATAGGACCGAACGTAAAGGTAGTAGCACCGGTGTTAGCCAGTTCATGTGGTATAGTGGCACTATTAAGACCAGGTGATACATCACGTGCAACAGACTCTTGCCAATAACCTTTACCACCGACACCATCAGCAGCAACATACTTCAGATAGTAATCATCATCTTCAGTATCACTGTTTAGGATCTTTAGGTTGTGGGTGTGGAATGACTCCAGGGGTAGTTCAGATACATTAGTGACATCATCCTGGAATGCTTCCAAGGTATTGTTAAATGCACCACCAACAGCACTAATGCTGAAGGCTGAATAGGTAACACTATTACCAGGTTCTTGGTCTACTACAACGGCGTTAGCTTCAGTAGTTTTACGGATAGTAATACTATTAGCAAAAGAATTGATGTACCACTTACCGTTAAATTGAGTATCACTAGCAGTTTGCCTAGCTTCTAAGAGTGCTTTAATAGCACCAAGTAGATCGTGAGTAGCGTGTGTACCAGTCAAGAATGTAGTAAAGGTAGCCCCACCTTGAGCTGTTGCTGTAGCAGTATGTGCAGTACCAGTAGGTGTACCCTTAATAGTTACCGTACAAATATCACCACCGGTAAGAGTGAGAAGTTTCAGGGTACCCTGTGAGTTAGCTACAAACGTACCAGCTGCTTGCATAGCAGTGGTAACAGTTTTGTTAGCAATGATAGTGGTATCCTGGATACTACGGAAGTGGTAGTCATCCTGCTTAGTACCAGTTAGGTAACCTGTGCCAGTGTTTGTCACCGTACAGAACGTACCTTCAGCAGCAGTCCATACAAACAGGTCAGTACCTTTGATAGCACCAATGTAGGAACCAGCAGTAGCACGGTCAATAAAGAACCATGCTGCATCTGCTAATTCAGTTTTGGTAAATGCAGTACCATTAGCCTTCTTCAGCACGTTAGTGTGCTTCATGCCAGGACGCTTCAGCATACCAAATGTAGGGTCAGGATAACCGTTAACACACTCAGTCAGCTGGTTGATTAGTTTCTTGTCGTCAGTTTGGCGGGATACACCACCAAGAAAATTAGGGATCTGTTGTGTTATTGCTGGCATTAGCGTTGCAAAGTACGGAACGGTTTATAGCTATTGTAATAGTTCTCTCCCTGAGGTTCACCAAAGAAGGAGAAGTCACCTTGGTTACACTCATACTCCATAGCCATAGCCCTTGCAAATGCTTCCTTTTGTTGGAGCATCTGGTACAGGTTGGGATCACCCATGGTACGACTAGAGAATATAGAAGCAGCCCGTGCTACAATAAATGCTTGGATAGGATCAGGGATATATGCCCACTCAAAATACCACAAGATGTCAACCTTAAGACTAGCGTCAGTCCACTTGTAAGTATGTTTGATACGGTCGTAGAGTTTACCTCCACGGTTAATACTATCGAACTGACGATTATTAAATCTCTTAGATGAGATGTTCAGATCAACCTGAAGCATGTCATCAGGAATCAAAACTTCGTTGTCCGAGTTAGGAGTAAGTGTATAATCAAATTCTTTATTGAAAGTCCATCCTTCGCTCTGTACCTCACGTGACACCTCTCTTAGGGTGTTGAGTGCAATCGCAACGTCCGGGTTGGTTTGGGTTTCAACTCTGGTTGTAACCTCATTACGAGTCAATGTACGAGATGATACGGTTTGTGAAATATTCACAGTGTAGTCAAACGTAACAGGATCAGTGGCAGGTGTTGCTTCTACACCAGCTACTGCAATAGATGTACCATCAGTAACACCAGTACCACCAATGTAAGTACCAACAGGAATGTTAGCAGTTTCAGTAGTAAGTGTGGTACCTGCAATGGAACCAGTAAATCGAGAGACCTCGTTAATAATGAGAGTTTCTTCAGTTGTCAGTGTGGTTACAGGAGCCTGACCAACTGACGCCAGGATCTGATTAACAGCTTTAAGTTCAGTGGAGCCAGTAGTTAG
>Ga0228671_1000272_pt1 | contig 15578 bp, 8 predicted proteins | sample 89DmetaG_FD_183013 | JGI IMG/M metagenome (GOLD analysis project Ga0228671, IMG submission 183013) | Seawater microbial communities from Monterey Bay, California, United States - 89D | ecosystem: Environmental > Aquatic > Marine > Coastal | place: USA: California | collected 2016-11-05 | reverse complement strand
TTTAAGTCTATTGCTAGCTATCCAACTGCTCCTTTTGGAACTGGAACACTTGTAGATGTATTGGCATTTATAGGCCACCCAATACCTGCTCTTTTTATAGGAATTCTATTTGCAGTTGCCTTGGTATATAAAACTACAAAGGGTCAAGAACGTTTAACATGGATCAGTAGTTCATTACAAGATGCAGGTGTTATTATTTTAATAACCGGAGCTGGAGGAGCATTAGGAAATATCTTAAGAGCTGCAGAATTAGGAAGCCTTATAGAAACTCATTTTTCAGAAATACAACTAGGCCTTTTTTTACCATTTATTTTGGCAGCCATTTTAAAAACAGCCCAAGGATCATCTACCGTAGCCATTATTACAACGGCTACCATTATTGCCCCATTAACCCCTTCATTAGGCTTAGATACTGAAATATCCAAAGCGTTAGCTGTGCTTGCTATTGGAGCGGGTTCTATGACAGTATCTCATATTAATGACAGCTATTTTTGGGTGGTCTCTCAGTTTTCTGGGATGACAACCAAAACCACATTAAAAAGTCATACCCTGGCTACTTTTTTTCAAGGCATTGTAGCTATTGTTTTATTGTACATTTTACAACTAGTTTTTACATGATATTTATATGAACATTTTAATAGCTCCAGATTCATTTAAAGACAGCCTCCCCGCAGATGAGGTCTCTCGCATCATTTCAAAGGCAATTTCTCATGTAATTCCCAGTGCAACAATACGCCAAATACCCATTTCTGATGGTGGAGAGGGCTTGTTAAAAGCGCTGGTAACTCCTTTGCAAGGAACCCTAGTTTCATTAACTGTAAAAGACCCATTGCACAGAACCATTAAGGCTAGCTACGGTCTTATAGACCAAGGACACACTGCCATTATTGAAATGGCTAAAGCCTCCGGGCTAGAACTTTTATCAATTGAGGAAAGAAACCCAATTATGACCTCTACGTATGGTACTGGTCAACTCATAAAAGATGCGTTAGACAAAGGATGCACAAAAATAATTATTGGCCTTGGTGGTAGTGCTACCAATGATGGTGGAATGGGAATGATAAAAGCTCTAGGCGGTTTGTTTTTAGACCAGCACCAACAAGAAATTGGAGAAGGTGGAGGAGCCTTAGATACCCTGTACAGCATAGATCTTAGGGGTTTAGATAAACGATTACAACAGGTAGAAATTTGCTGTGCCTGTGACGTATCTAACCCACTTACAGGAACTTTAGGGGCTTCCTATGTGTATGCCAAACAAAAAGGAGCTTCTGATGCTATGTTGGCAATCTTAGATCGTAATCTTAGCAACTATGCTGACGTTATAAAAGCCACCTTAAAAAAAGACCTAAAACATGTGCCTGGAACCGGTGCAGCAGGAGGCACCGCTATAAGTTTGCTAGCATTTTTAGACGCAAAACTTACCTCAGGTATTGCACTCATTACAGACCTATTACAATTAGAAAAACACATAAAAGAAGCGCAACTGGTAGTAACAGGAGAAGGAAGAATAGATGCACAAACACTGCATGGTAAAACCATTATGGGTATCGCCAACATAGCTAAACAAGAAAAAGTACCCGTACTGGTTTTTACAGGGGGTATTGGCCATGGTATTTCTGAGATCTATGACCAAGGGGTTACTAGTATTTTTTCAATTGTTAATGCCCCCATGAGTTTAGAAACAGCCATTGAAAATACAGCTCAACTGCTTGAAAATTCTGTTACTAATGTTTTTTCTAGCTTAAATACGCAACTCTAAAATCTTTTCTTATCCCTAAAAATAGGAGCTATATTTCCCTAGTTATTGTGATTGTATAGTAATCTATTTTTTTAACTTTATACATTCTTAAAAAAATAATAACCCTAAATATAAAAAATGAAAAACATTGAAAAAGAAAAAAGAAACTCCATTTTTAAAATAATAACGTTCACAATTCTTATGTGTTTGTGTATGAATACCTCTGCGCAAACCAATTCTGACATGATCTCTACACCCGCAAAAAACAATGTTTATTTTGATACAGGAATTTTTCCTGGGGCCCATGTTCTTATGAATTATGAACGAAAAGTTCATGAATCGAATACTGTTTCTTTGTATGGTAGAATAGGTTTTGGCTATGCTGGAATGATTTTAGGTGACGGAGGTGGTGGCGTATTAGGTGCGGCAACCCTGCTTACTGGAAAAGGAAATTCTCATATGGAATTTAACCTTGGAATTTTTTCTGGAAAAGACAATAACGATCCTTTTATATTGCCTTTATTAGATGTAGGATACCGATACCAAAAACCTGAGGGAGGCCTAATTTTTAAGGTTAAAGCTGGTGTTTTGGGTATCTTTAGTGTTGGTCTTGGATATGCTTTTTAATTCGTAAATTTATTACCATAGAGATGTTATAAAATTTATAATACTATGGAGCTTAATATTTTTGGAAAACCACTTATTCCGTGTTGCACAGATCCCATGACTGGATATTTTAGAGATGGTTTTTGTAGAACCGTTTCAGAAGACACCGGAACACATACAGTTTGTGCAGTAGTAACTGAAGCGTTTTTGGCCTATTCTGCATCAAGAGGAAATGATTTAATAACACCCATACCGCATTGGAACTTTCCGGGCTTACAACCCGGAGACAAATGGTGTTTGTGTATTTCAAGATGGTTAGAGGCTGAAAAAGTAGGGAAAGCGCCGCCTATTGTTTTAGAGGCTACCCATCAAAAATCATTACAGTATGCTTCATTAAAATTATTGCAACAATATGCCTATGTGTAGAAAGCTTTTTTTATTTGAGAGAGGCTATAACTTGCAACGCAGCTTTTTCTCCGGCAATCATGGCAGCATTTAAAGAGCCATTTAATTGTACATCACCTGCTAAATAAACAGCAGAAGAGAGCTGTGTTTCTGAGGGTGAAACTTCATATTTAATATCTTTTAAATCTGGCAATGCTCTTTTTATGTGATAAATAGCCAAGAAAGTAAGGTGGTCTATAGTGCATTCTTCTTTTAATTGCTTCGTAACAGCAGCTATTAATTGTTTTTCAGACAACTGATGAGCTTTAACTACCGTTACCGATAATAATTCTTCGGTATTATTACTATGTGTAGCAACACTCGTATGATAAAAAATATTATTAACTAGACCATGTGCATTAGACATTAAACCAATCATAGGTTTATTGATCATCCTTTTTTTGGCCTTAAAATAAAGGGTTTGACAAGATTTCCAGATAAGATTTTTTGGAGGCGCATTACTTACCATTTTACTGGCATCTGTAGCTATAATTGTTGCAGTACTTGCCAACTTTTCTCCTGTATGCAGTACAATTTCATCATCAGACACGGAACTTACTTGGGTGTTATATTGAAAAGTTGTGTGCTTTAAATTTGATACTAACTGTTTCGAGATTTCTTCTATACCTCCTTTAGGAAGAACCGCCAAACCTTCTCCAAACATTTTAAACACAAATTCAAACATTCTACTAGAGGTTGTTAGCTCATTTTCTAAAAATATTCCTGTAAAAAATGGAGTAAAAAACTGAGCTATAATTTGAGAAGAAAAACCAAACTCTTGTAAATACGCTTTGGTAGTTATTTCATTAGATGAAAAAATAGCTTCAATAGACTTTTTTTTCAATTTCATATTTAATTGAAAAATTTTAAACTTATCAGAAAAGGTTCCTACTCCTGAAAAGAATGTAGAAAAAAGTGTAGAAATATCTCTTAAAGGATCTCCAATAACTTGTTGTTTCCCATTTTTAAAAATAACTGCACCAGGTTTTAATTCTTGTAATTTAAGCGCTTTAAAATCTAAATATTTTTGAGCTGCCGGATACGAAGATAGTAACACTTGAAATCCATGATCTAATTGAAAACCTTTTTTGATATCTGTTTTCACTCTCCCTCCTGCTCTGTCTGATGCTTCAAGAATAATTGGATGATAGCCTTTGTTTTCCAACACCTGAGCTGCTACCAAACCACTTACTCCTGCTCCAATTATGTATATTTTTGAATCTTTATTCATCAACAGTTTTTAATTAAAAAATTCTTCGTAAAATTACTGTTTTATATTCTTAAATAATTATAATTATTTTGCTTTGTATGATTAAATTAATTATTTACTTCTAGACTTTGGCTTATGTATCCTTATATAAATAGTGGAGTTAAATGGTTATCATAGCTTTCATTTCAAGAAGGTGAAATAATTGAATATAGAATATGGTATTCGAAAAATACCACTTAAAAAAGATCTGTTAAATTTATAAAAGGTTTTATTTAAAAATATAATGCTAAAAGATCTTTTTTAATAAAAAGAGCCACCTTTTCAAGTGGCTCTTAAGGGATTAATAAAATAAATCTTATTATTTAATAATACGGGTATACGTAACTGTTTTAGGTTGATTTTTACCATAAGCAACTCCAACATCTCTTGCTGCTTGAATCATGGCAGCTGCATTATCTAATTTTCTATTCTTAATCGCTTGACTATCTTTATACTTTTCATAATTTAAGTCCCAATCTCGTTGTTCTCTCTCATCTAACAAACTAGATATTTCTTGAGCTACTTGAAGACTTTCTTGATAACAGGGTGAGCTTGCATTAATTTTTGCTAAAGCATTTGCTGCAGAGCTAGAATTTCTATTGGCCCAATGCCCTCTTGCCTCTCCTAAATATTTAGAACAAAGACCTAAATTAATTTGCTTCAACAAAGCTTCTACATCACTATAACAATCCATATCTTGAGTGAAAAAATTCAAGATTTGAGAGGCTCCTGAAAAATCTTCATTGGCTATTAATGCTTTAGCCTCAGCAATTTTAGATTGGCATTCAAATTCGAACTTTCTTTTTGTTATTTCTACTGCTAAATCCATCGATTTATCATAGCACTCTTTAGTTACCTCAGGTACCTGATTAAGTAAAAACACAGCTTCATCAAACTTCCTGGAATCTGCCAAGGCAGAAGCTTCTTTTAAAATAAAATCACATCTAGAATTGTAATATTCGATTATTTTTTCTTTTCCTTCTGTAATGGCTTGTTTAATCAATTTATGTCTTGGATTAATCTTTCTGATAGCAGAAATAAAAGCTTTATCCTCAGAAATACCAATTCCTTTAAATTCTATAAATTCTGAGCTAAACGCTTTACCATCGATACCATCACCAACTGCCAAAGTGGTTTCAATAGTAACCAGGTATTTAGTTGGTGCAGTTGCCGTAATATCTTTAGTTAAAATATTTATATCTCCAGAAATAATGAATCTATTATTCCCTGAGGCTCCACCTCCACCCATTCCATTTCTACTGGCAATTTGTCCTAGCTTAGTAACAAATAATTTTCGGGCACTGGGTGTATCTTTAAGAATATCATCTGGAATAAACGTATTCAAAACTATTCTTGCTGCATCATCACTCTTACCTAAATCATTTTGAGAATGAATTGATAATGATAGTGATAATAAAAAAACTACTATTAAACTTTTTTTCATAATATTTATTTTTCTCCTATTGTTATTCTAGCCTTACCTAATCCTATGGTGGTTACTTTAGATGGATAACCAAATTGTTTTTTTATGAAACTAGAAATTTTCTTGGCAAACTTAGTGGCATCCATAGGTTCTATTACAGGGTCTCCCCCACCAAATAAATCCTCTACTTCTTCATTCATTTCTATTCTTAATTGCGTAATTCCAATTTTATTCTCACCAGGATTGTAAGAGAAATTTCTGTCTTTTGCTATAGAACCTACAAAACCTCTTATTAGAGATGAAAACTCCATTTCTCTACCTTTAAACTCAACATCATCGTTAAAATAATATTCAAAACTATCAAACCTTCTAAAGTCTAAAGCAATTTCTCTACCATTTTCTGCGATATTTTTAAAATGATCTTGATGTCTTGCAAGAAAACCATCCATTTTATCTGTTACTGCTTGTCTGAGCAATGCTCCAACTGATGCACCCATAGATTTTGGACCTTCATCATTTGCAACACCAATAGATTTATTGGTATATGAATCTAAAGCATCAATTCCATACTGAACCCATTTTTGAATACCATTAGTCTCTACAGACCAAGTTACTTTCCATGTGATATCAGCTTTTGCTACATTTAATAATTCATCTAAAATACTAGTTTCTTGAGCTCCACCATCTCTACCCTCTACTGCATTATCCATGGCACTTCCTTGATTTATACTTTTCATGGTTTCAGCTAATCTCACTGTAGGATATCCTCTCTCAGATACCATTTTATCTAAAGTACTAATAGCGATATTTAAGTTTTTATCTAAAAGTGCTGAAGCATAATCTGGCACTAAAGTTTTCACACCTTGGTTATCTACAAATTTTGCATATCCATTATCCTTTAGCCAACCGTCACTTGGAAAAATCATGATCGTAGGTTTCATACCACCACCACCTCCAAGAGCTGCACCCATAGGTTCTATAATTTTATCATATTCTAATTTTTTCCTCAAATCATCAACATTTACAGAAATAATAAATGTTACTTTATTCATTTTTCTTTTTAACTTTTCTGAAGACTCAGCAGATCCAGAGGGTGAAGTAGCAAACTGATTGTATTGTCTCGTATTGTAAAAAAAATCTTCAAAATATTCAAAATTATCATTGTAGACACCATTTTTTATTAACGGCTCTTTGGCTGTACAGCCTAAATTATTTCCAGCAACCCCTTTGAATAAAACAGCATGGATGGCATTTTTTTTAGCTTGATTCAGTGCCAACCGAACATCTCCAACATAAGAGGTAACTTGAATTAAATAGGAACTTCCTGTTCCACCAGATTCGCTACAAATAGATTCATATTGCCAATTCCTTGTTCTTTCTTCAGTAACTTTTCTATTACTGTTTGTTTGAGAGAATAAAGAATTAACTGGTACTATTAATAAAGCTACGATACAGATTTTTAAAAATTTCATATGTTATTATTTTATTAGTCTTACAAAGTGAATTCCGGGCACATATTTTTTACTACCCTTCTTAAAATAGGTTAATCCAGGTTCAATATCTTCTCCAGTCCAAGTATTATCCCAAACTCTTTTTTTATCTATCTTCATGGTACCTATTCTTTTATATTTTCCGTTTTTTGTTTCTAAAACTTCAAAAGTTTCTCCACCATCAATTCCTTCTTTTTTACCTGCAGCTAATGAAAAATCATCACGTAAAGGAAAAATTGGTTTAAATATATCATTTTTCTTCTGTAATTTAACTAATACCTTATCCATATTTCTTATGGTAGATAAGTCAAATACATCTTGCTCTGTTCTTCCTTTATCTTCTTTTTTTAATGAAAAAGTAACAAGAGAGGTAGCTTTTTCTTGACTTATAAATTCTAATTCAAAATTTGCAGCTGCAAATTTTTCTAAATCAATTTTTTGCTTCTCTTGATCTATTGTAGATAAAAATAAATTAAAAACATCTTGATCCCATTTTAGTCTATACAACCAAGCTGTAGTCCAAACAGAAAATCCTTCAGAAGTCTTTTCATATATTTTATCAGCTACTTTATAAGCTTTAGCTTGTAATAGCGCAGGTAATTTAGTTACTTGTTGATAAGCAACTTGCCTTATCACTTCAGCTGCAATCGCATTGCTCACATAATTTAATCGAGTATATACAACAAATGTATTGTTAATTAATGAGTTAACCTGATCAATACCTCCTGTCCCGGATGCGCCAGCTATAGCTGCCATTTCCATGGTTTTAGTCTGTAAAGTTCTTAAAGTAACCGTACCCATATTATAGGAACCATCTTCTTCTATATTAAACCACTTTTTAATGAGCTCGTGAGCCATCTTATTAGATTTATTGTACTTATTAAGTTGAAGCTTGACCATAGAATTGTCTTGAGCTTTAACAAGCCCCCCTGTACTTCCTTCAACAGCTCCTGATGCAGCATCTGAAATAGCAGCACCTAATAAACTTTTTTTCTTTCCTGAAGCTTCTTTTTCCTCATCTGTTAGTTCATATTCAGATAATTTAATCTTATTTAAATCTATACGATGGTCATTATAATTTTGAGGGAATTGAAACTTATTATAGGAGTTTAAGACTTTGTCTCCATTATCAAAACTAAAATCATCAACTAAATGCATGTGAAGAGAACTTCGCACAAAATCCTTTTTTTGTTGAGCTAGTAGTAAATTGGGAATAACCAATAATAAAATTAATACTGTTTTTTTCATGATGTTTGGTTTTTGGTTTTTAATTAATTAGTTGATATATATTCACACTACATGAATTTAAAAAATAAAAAATATTTAATGGGGTACTAATATTATTGGGGTAAAAACCTTTATTGGGAGGTAGTAAAAAACTTTTGGGGTAAGAAAATTATTGGGGGATGTAATATAAAATATAAATATAATACAAAATAAAAATAAAATAAAGATATTTTTGATTTAGTACAAGTTTAGTACATTTTAAAGATTTAACCATAAATAATTATTATTTTAAATTATCTCTAAGCTCAGTGGGTAAAAACTCAAAATAATCTTTAAAACATTTAGTAAAATATGATGGAGACGAAAAACCTACTTTATAGCATACTTCACTTATAGTATACTCTGTAGTTTCAATGATTTGTTTTGCTTTTTCCAAACGAATCTTTCTAATAAATTCATTTGCTGTATCTCCAGTTAAAGCCTTGATTTTACGGTATAATTTACTCCTACTTAAAAGTAATTCTCCAGCAAGGTTTTCTACATTTAATTTTTCATCATTTATATTTTCATTAATATAATTAAGAACGTTATTCATAAACTCCTTGTCTAATGAAGTCGTATGATCTGAGTTTATTGTTGTACTTACACTGTTAAAATACTTATCAAATAATACTTGTCTACTTGTAATTAATTGGTTTAAGTGAGACTTTAATACTCTCATATTAAAGGGTTTATTTAAATAAACATCTGCTCCAGAATCTATTCCTTTTACTTTATCGATTTGCATTCCTTTTGCAGTAACCATTAAAATAGGTATATGACTAGTTTTTAAATCACTTTTAACTCTTGAGCATAATTCAAAACCATCCATTATTGGCATCATTACATCCGTAATAATGATATCTGGCATATATTTATTTGCTTTTTCCAATCCCTCCAAGCCATTTTCTGCTTCTTTAATACTATATTCAGTAATCAATTCATTTTTAATATAGGATCTCAACTCCGCATTATCTTCGACAATTAAAACTATTTTTTTAGTAGAGTACTCCTCCTCTAACAATGGATCAAACTCCTCAATATCTTTATTTTGAGATTCTGAGAATTGATTAATAATCTTTTTATCTTCTTTATTAATATTGGCAACCTTAAAATGTTGATACCCCAAGGGAAAATAAATTTTAAATTGAGTTCCAACATTTTCTTCGCTAGTTAAAACAATTTTACCTTTATGAAGATTTACAAAGTTCTTAACTAGTTCTAAACCAATTCCTGTTCCACCATAATATTGCTCATTCATTTCATCAGCTTGATAAAAGCGATCAAAAACCTTGGTTAGGTTTTCTGCTTTGATACCAAGTCCAGTATCTCTTATAATAATTTCTAGAGCTTCAATAGGTTTATTTTCATTTACTAAAGGAAGGTCTATTAATACTGGAGATTTATTTACATGAACAGTTATTAACCCCCCTATTGGTGTTGCTTTAAATGCATTTGACAATAAGTTAAAAATAATTTTTTCTAACATAGATGGGTCAGACCATATCATGAGATCATCTTGATCATAATCAACAGTTAACATAATGTTTTTAAGAAATGCTTCCTCTTCAAAATGACTAACTACCTCCTGAATAAAAGGTATAATATTAATTTGAGAAGCATTGATAGTCATTTTGTTAAATTGAAGCTTCCTAAAGTCCATAAGCTCATTAATTAGTCTTGAAAGACGCTTTGCATTTTTAAAAATTATATTGTGTTTTTCATTAATTTCTTTAGGAAATTTATGCTTTGTATTTTGAATAATATCTTCTAAGGGAGTTAAAATTAGAGTTAAAGGAGTTCTAAATTCATGAGAAATATTTGTAAAAAATTGTATTTTTTTTGCATTTAGAGCCTCAAACTGCTTGTATTCTTGTCTTTCTAGTTGTAAAATTCTTTTTTCTTCTATTCTTGTAATTAGAAACTTATAAATAAAATACCCTAATAGCAACAATACTATAAAATAACTCGTAATTGCTATTTTAGTTGACCACCAAGCTGGTTGAATTTTAATCTTTAATGTTGTAGGTATATTATTCCAAACACCATCATTATTTGAAGATTTAACCATAAAAGTATAATCACCTGCTGGAATATTTTTATAAGTAGCGCTTCTAGTGGTTTCAACATAATTCCATTCATTATCATAACCCTCTAAAAAATAAGCATATTGGTTATTTTCACTTCGAGTGTAGCTGATCCCAACATAATCAATCGTAAAAACTCTTTGACTGTGATTCAAAACTAATTCTTTCGTTTTAGAAATCACCTCTTTAAGCGGACTCTGATCTTCATCTGGTTTAATAAGATCATTATATATCCTCAAATTAGACAAATATACTATTGGTTTTTCCTGATTATAGCTAATTTCATCAGGATTGAAATAATTTATTCCTCTAGAGGATCCAAAATATAATACATTATTATTTAAATCTTTATAAACTGCATTGTAATTAAAACTATTGGATAATAACCCATCTTTTTTACTAAAATCTATAAAAGTGTTTTTTTCTGTATTTAATTTTGTAAGACCTTTATTACCACCAATCCAAATAGCTCCATTATGATCTTCAGTAATTGAAAAAACAGTTTCATGAATTAGACCTGTATTTTTGTCATACCTTTTAAATGATTTCTCTTCAATATTATATTTAGAAAGTCCATCACCTAATGTACCAATCCATAAATTTTTTTTTGAATCCTCAAATAAGCTAAATACAATACTAGGTATTATTGGATTATTAAAATTTGTTTCAAAGTCGGCATTCATTTCTTTATTTAAAGAACTAACTTTAAACGTGTTATTCGAAAACGATTCAACTATAAATAATCCTGCCCTTGTACCAAGCCAAACATTATCCTCATGGTCTACTAATACTTTTCTAATGTTACTTGTATCAATATTATATTTTTTAAATTCTGATGAATCATGATGTTTGAAAATTCCTTTGTTTGGATCATATGAATAAAGTCCACCTAAAAAAGAACCAATCCAAATGGTTCCATTTGAGTCTTCATCAAAACTCATTATTCTGTTAGATTTAAATACGCTATTTTCTGAAGACATATTTATATTTACAAACTTATTGCTATTGTTTTTTAATAAAAACAAACCAGATTCCCAAGTACCCACCCAAACATTGTTATTACTATCTATAAAAATAGTTGGAATCGCCAATCGGTCTAATCCTTTTGAGATTCCATTTTTTTGATCAAATAAACTCACAAAAACTTTTTCTTCCGAGTCATAAACATCAACACCTCCATCAAACATACTTATCCAAAATCTGCCTTTTTTATCCTTTACAATACTAGTAACAGAATTCTTGTTTAGTGAATTAGTAAAATTTAATGAACTTTGAATAGTATTAAACTTTTTATAATTATCGTCATGTACGTCTATTCCCTGATTGTAATAACCAAGCCATATCCTATTTTTATCATCTGTAAATACCGACCAAATAGAGTTAGATTTAATTCCTTTGACATTTAGCTTATCTTGCTGGTAGTTTATAATTTTTTTTGTTTGATAATCAATTTCAAAAAGACCATCATTTTCTGTTCCACACAAAATATTTCCATTAGTTTTTTCAGCAATAGATAATATTCTTTTTCGGGTTATAGAAAACTTTTCAATAAGGTAGAGATCATCATTATTAGTTATTTTATAAAGTCCGGATGAAGAAGTTCCAATCCAGAGAGAGTTATCTTTTCCTAAAACCATAGATTCTATAGATTTTTCTATAGTTCCATATCCTTTTTCAGTATTAAACTTAGCTAACTGAAGAATCTCATCATAAGGATCAAATGTCAATAAACCATGATTAGTTCCAATTAAAAAACGACCATTAGAAGATTTAATGATTGTATTGATTTGAAGATTCTTTAACGGTTTTGTTTCTTGATATTTTATTAATTTTGATTTGAGTGTATTCTTATCCAACTTAAACAACCCATTTTCGTGAGTACCAAGAAGTAAGGTGTTTTCATCATATTCTGTAATAGCATGTATAGGGAATTTTTGTTTTTTACCATCTAAATCTATATTTTCAAACTTATCAAGTTTATTGTTATAAATATTTAACCCTAATTCAGTTCCAACCCAAATATTTTTTTGAGAATCCTGAAATATTGAAAAAACTATAGAGCTGTTTAATGATTTTTTATCTGAATTTTGACCCTGATTATAGCTCTTAAAATCTACACTGTTATATTTTACTATTCCATCACCATAAGTAGTAATCCAAATAAAACCCTCTGAATCTTTATAGATAGAGGTTATGGCACTTTGAGTTATGTCTTCGTTTATAGAAACAAAGTTATACTCATTAGAATTTGACTGCCCAAATAATGAGTTAAAAACTAAAATTAAAGAAAAAGATAAGAGAGAAATAAACTTTCGTAAATTCATATTTTTTTACATTTTTTTTAATATAAATGACAACAATTAAATTTTTATGAATTATTCATAAATATAAATGATTAATAGAAACTAACTCATATAATAAATAGTTTTGCTTCAAATGTGTTATTCATTTCTTCATAAGTTACAAATAGTAAAATACTTATAATCTTATATTTGTTTAAAGATGAAATTACCCTACTTAAATTAACTTAAAACAATAAATATAAAAACTTATGAAAAAACTTTTTTTTATTTTTTTTGTGTTACCAACGATGCTTTTATCACAATCCAAAATAATTACTGGAAATGTTACCGATGATACTGGCGAAGGTTTACCTGGAGTAACAATCCAAATTAAAAATTCACCCAAAAACGGCGCATTAACAGATTTCGATGGTAATTTTAAAATTACACTCAGTTCAGAAGATGATAAAGTTTTAATTTTTTCATATTTAGGGTTTAAAAGACAAGAAATTAATGTTTCTAATACTTCATTTTTAAAAATACAACTTGAAACAGATGCAACACAATTAGATGAAGTTGTTGTTGTTGGTTATGGATCTGTTCTGAAAAAAGATGTTACCGGTGCATTGTCCTCAGTTAAAGTTAAGGACAATGTTGCAAATCAATCTTTTTCTGTAGATCAATTATTGCAGGGAAGAGCTGCTGGTGTTCAAGTAACACAAAATGCCGGTTCTCCAGGATCAAATATTAGTGTTAAAATTAGAGGAACTAATAGTTTAAGAGGTAATAATGAACCTTTATATGTTATTGACGGAGTTATTATATCATCTGCTGGTGAAGATGTTCTTGCAGCTGGAGGTGTAGGGAATTCCGGGCAAGAAAATCAAAATGGATTAAATGGTATAAACCCTCGAGATATTGAAAGCATTCAAATCTTAAAAGATGCATCAGCTACAGCAATTTATGGATCTAGAGGAGCTAATGGAGTAGTTTTAATAACTACCAAGAAAGGAGAAAAAGGAAAAGTAAAAATGACTGGTTTCATCACAAATTCTATCAGATCTATTGATAAAACTTACGATGTTTTAGATGGAGTTGGTTACGCCAATTATCAAAACGAATTAGCATTACTTAATGGTAATCTTCCTAGATTTGATGTTGGAGCTTCAGGAGTTTTTGGAATAAACTATGATCCTGCAGGAAATCCAACTATATCAGACACACCTGCTCAAACCTTAAATTGGCAAGATGAACTTTACCGCCAAAGCTTCAGTACTAAAGTAGGTTTCACAGCTTCTGGTGGAAGTGATAATGGTAACTATTACATTTCAGCTGGATTTGATGAACAAAAAGGTATTGTAAGTAACTCTAGTCTCAAAAGTACTGATGTTAGAATAAATTTAAATCAAAACCTTACAGATAAATTAAAATTAAGTGCAAGAGTTAGTGCTTCTTTTAATGATACTAACTTTGCTGAATCTGGTGATTTAATAGGCGCTAACCAAAGTTTTGTTAGAAACTCTATCTTATTTAGACCCGTACTTACTGGAGAAATTGAAGACTTTGGAGATGATTTAGAATCTGGAAATCCTTACTCTTGGGTAAACGATTTTTTGGATGTATCTAAAGAGAAAAGATATATTGCATCTATTGGACTTACTTATAAACTTCCAGTTAAAGGGTTAACGTATCAAATAAAAGCAGGAGGAAATATTAGAACAAAAGATCGAAGACGTTTTTATGGTTTAACAACATGGCAAGGAGCTATTGGTAATGGAGCGTTACAGATCTCTACTTTAAATGCAAAATCTTATCAAATCAATAATTTTTTAAGATTTAATAGAACTTTTAATAGAAAACATAGAATTAATGCAACTGCTGGTATAACATATGATGTTAGAAATGTTGAAAATAGTATTTATGCAGTTGAAGATTTTGTGACAACCGAACTTACAATTCAACAACCTTTTTTAGCTGCAGTTATTACTCAACCCTTAAGGTTATTGAGGTCAGATCAACAAATTTTTTCAATGTTAGGTCGATTAAATTATACCTACAATAATAAATACATTTTTACAGCGTCATTTCGAAGAGACGGTGTCTCAAAATTCGCACTAAATAATAGATATGGATTTTTTCCATCCTTTGCATTAGCTTGGAGAATGGATAATGAAAACTTTATTAAAAATTTAAATATTTTTGAAAACTTAAAGCTTAGAGCTGGTTGGGGACAAATTGGAAACCACGGTATCAGAGCATATGGAACCCTTTCTGATTACGGTATAAACGGTCAACTCTACGGAACTCCAGGGAATGGAACCAGTGTAGTTTTAGTACTAAACAATATTGCAAATCCTAATTTAACATGGGAAACAACTGAGCAAATAAATTTAGGGCTAGATTTTGAAAGTAAAAATAATAGAATTTCTGGTAGTATAGATTTATATGATAAAACAACAAAAAATTTATTACAAAACAGCCCCATTCCAACTTCATCAGGATTCTCTAACATCCTCATCAATAGAGGATCAATGTCTAATAAAGGAGTTGAAGTCGCATTGAATTTTAATCCTATCTCAACCGATGATTTTGATGTAAATATTGGAGGAAATATTGCTTTTAATAAAACTAGGATAGAAGAATTAGGAATCCCTCTGAAGGACTTTTATATTGATGGAGTTGCAGAGCAACGTTCATTTTATTATGGGGCCCAAATAAGTAGAGGGCAATATTTCAGAACTCCAGCTAATGTATTTATAGAGGGAGAAGAAACCAGCCTTTTTTATGGTTTACAAACCAACGGTATCTATCAAACTGATGATACAGATATTGTAGATGGTGCTCAACCTGGAGATGTTAGATTTGTAGATCAAAATGAAGATGGTGTAATTGACATTTTAGATAGAACCTTTATTGGGAACCCAAATCCAGATTTTGTTTATGGTTTTAACCTAAATTTCAGATATAAACGATTTTCTACCAATTTACTTTTT
>Ga0228671_1000249_pt1 | contig 16089 bp, 19 predicted proteins | sample 89DmetaG_FD_183013 | JGI IMG/M metagenome (GOLD analysis project Ga0228671, IMG submission 183013) | Seawater microbial communities from Monterey Bay, California, United States - 89D | ecosystem: Environmental > Aquatic > Marine > Coastal | place: USA: California | collected 2016-11-05 | reverse complement strand
TGTCAGTTTAAATGAAAAATACGGATTCTTGGCGCAGGAAATAGAAAAGGTTTTACCTACAGCTATACTAAAAAATAAAAATAAAATTCACAGTATAGAAAATCCTCTTAGTGTGGAGTACAATAATATAATTGCTATCAATACTGCGGCTATTAAAGAATTAATAGAAAGTGTAAACGATCTTAAAGAAGAAATAAAAACATTAAAAGAAAACAATGGCTAGAATACCTACTTATCAAAAGGACATATATATATCCGATCTCGACAGATTAATTGGAACAGATGGAGACACTAATGAGTATGCAACAAAAAACTTTTTCTTAGGAGATATAGCTACGTACGTAATAGATAAATTTATAGACCCCGATGCTACGGATTTTAAAATACCTGTATTCAATCAAGAGGGTACCAGAATAACAGGTTCTATAATGAGCCAAGACAGCTCGCCTTCAAACGGTGTGGCTGGAACAAAACTTACTGTAGCTGGTAATTTAGAGATTAACGGTACTGCTAAAATAGACTCTCTTACTAGCGGGTTTTTGCCTTATATTAACCCTACTGGCATATTAGCGGATTCGTTTATATATCAAGATACGGAAGGTCATGTTGGCATTGGTGTAGTTGGAACACCTCCAAACCCAACGCATAAATTCGAAGTATATGATTTACGAGATGAAAATAATGCTTTTGATTATTCTGTAGTAGTAACATCTGATATAAACTCTCCATTTAATCAAGGAACTGGCGGTATAAAAAATCAATTATCCACAGACGGCGGTGTTACATATCCTTATGCGATTAGTCTTGTAACTGGAACTACGTCTTCAGAATTAATGGCATCGACAAAATTAGCTTTTTATTCTAACTCAGATTTAAATACAAGTAGCGCGACAGGTTTTTCCGGGTTTGCTACTCATGATGGAACCAACCCGTTTTGGCAACTAGGTGGAGATGTGGTCGACGCAGCGCCAAGTACAACGCTTAAAGTTGTAGGTACTGGTGAGTTTACAGATCAAGTAACAATACCAGAAACGCCTGTAGCTGGAACTGATGCTGCTTCAAAAGCATACGTAGACTTGCAGAATTCTGGTCAAGTATCGGGAACGGGTACAACTCAAACTTTGCCAGTATGGTCAGATGGTCCAAACGGAGCTTTAGGTGACTCTGCTATTAAACAACATAATGGTAACAATATTACTATAGGAGCATTCCCTAGCGATACTTCAGAAGGTAGCTATACTTTATCTGTGGGTAACGACAATGACTTTACTAGTGGCACGGCAAGAGTTTTAGCTGTAGGAGCTGATAATGTAGGAACATCGGTAGATGTTGTGGACTCAGCTGTTATAGGTTTATCTAATGAAGCTAACAGTAGTTATTCATTAACCGTTGGGCAAAGGAACCAAACAAATAGCGGAACTAGCTTTGTGGCTGGTGTTGATAATGTTACTTCTTCAGGCGTTCCAAGACAATTTGTAATTGGTAGAGATAACACCGTAGATTCTATAGACACCATTGTTTTAGGTGATAGAAATATAGTTACGGAAACAGGTGATGGTTTTGGGTCTATGATGGTATTTGGGCACTTAAACGATGTAAAAGGTGATCGTATACTTTGTTTAGGTACGTCTAATATTGCAAAAAGCGATAACCAAGGAGCTTATATTATTGGTACTGGTAGTAGTTCTACTGGTGATAGAACATATTCAGTTGGTCAACAAAATGCAATTACTGCTAATGAGTCATACGCTTTTGGAAAGTCTAATACAATTGTAGGTTCTGCATCTGCGGCCGTTGGTACTAACAATAGCCTCAATGCCTCTGAAAAAGCATATGCATTTGGTTTTGGAAATGATAATATTAATTTTAAATCATTTGCAATAGGGGATAATAACGATGTTTTAGACAAAAAAAGAACTTATTTAATCGGTAGAGAAAATAAACCCGCTACGGACAATACTATTATTCTAGGGCAATTTTCTGACCCTACTGTTCTTAGGTCTGATAACCTAAACGGTAGGTCAACCGTAGCTTTCGGGGTTGGGGTTGACAATGAAATAAGACGAACAGCTTGGGAGTTCAGGGGCAAACCAACATCCGAGGGCGATACAAGTGCGGGGGACTCTATGCAGGTTATGGCACACGCTTTACGCTACAGCACTTCTTATGGGAATGATGCAGAGGCTAGCACAGCAGGTGTCGAAGTGGGTCAGCTATATAGAAATGGTAATGACGTTAAAATAAGGATGAGTGGTGATGAATCTTCGGAAGCAACTTATTTAGTACCATTTAATGTAACAGCATCCCCTGGTGGATCATCTACTTTATCGGCAGATGATATAGCTACACTTGTAAAAATAAGGTGGGTTGGAGCTAATGGCACATATATTTTAAACTTGCCTCCGGCCGCAGATATGCAATACAGAAAAGTTAGATTTATTTCAGACGGCACTTTTGGTAATGGAGCGGGTGATAAAGTACTTATAACACCAAATGGGACTGAAACAGTTGACGGCGCTTCTGACTTTGAAATATCTAAATCTTACGAAGGAGTAGCGTTATGGTCGGATGGAACAGAATGGATTATAATTCAAGCGAAAGCACATTAAAAAAAATAATATAAAACAAAACAAATGGCAAATTGGAAAGTATTAGAAATGAAGCACCGAGTATCAGATGGGTATGTAGCGGAAGTTACTACGTTATGCGAAAAAACAGACAGCCCTGGTTATGCTCGTGAAGTGTTTATTAGTGAATACAAGGGTGTACCGGGGACTGACTATATTCCCTATGAAGATCTTACTGAAGAAGTAGTATTGGGCTGGGTTAAAGATGATCTGGGGGCAATAGTTGTTTTACAAACAGAAACAAATATAGACGCAGCAGCTTTAGCCAACAAGGAAGCTATTGAGAATCCGTCGGTGGAAAAGGGCAGACCTTGGGTTGATGAAAAACCAAGTTAATGCCGTCATAAACCACGTAATATATAAAGTATACCGGCTCGGGATAGAGCAACCAGATAGTAATAATTAAACCAAAACCAAAATGACACTATTTTATCAGACTAGTTCGTGGAGTAGTCAACCACAAGTAAGTGAAAAAACCGTAGAAACCTGGAAGCATGCCTCCGACAAAAGCAATTGGCGAATCGTGCAACTACCAAATGGATTCTACCAAACAGAAATCAAAGTACCAGACGAAGACTCCTGGAAAGATATTACAAGGAGAGAAACTATCGAGGGTGCAGAAGCAGCAATTGACGGATCAATTCAATATTATCAGAAAAAGCTAGATTTTATGAAAGGACCTAAAGTTGTAAAGACTTTTGAAAAAGAGTAAATAATTTAAAATTTAATTTAATGGAATTTAATAACCCTAGTGAGATAGTCAAAACTCTCACATTTGGCGATGATGCCAAACAACAAATTATGCAAGGCGTTGAAAAATTGTCAAACGCAGTAAAGAGCACATTAGGTGCGTCTGGAAAATGCGTGATATATGAGGACGCTCTTGGAAAACCGGTGATTACAAAAGATGGTGTAACCGTTGCGGAAAGCGTAGTCTTATTACATCCGGTTGAGAATATTGGCGCTACACTTATAAAAGAAGCGGCAAGCAATACAGTAAAAGAAGCCGGGGACGGTACAACAACATCAACCGTCCTCGCGCATTCTTTGCTTAAAACAGTTAATAAGCATTTAAATGAAGAAGAAGTTAGAGAACTTAAAAACGGCATTATTAGTGGTGCTGAAAAAGTTATGGTTTATCTTGACAAAGCCAGTACTGAAGTTAAAGGCGAAATGCTTAACCAAGTTGCTAGTATTTCATGCAACAACGACACGGAGCTTGGAGATAAAATTGGACAAGCTTATGAAAAAGTTGGAAAAAATGGAGTCGTTCTAATGGAAGAGTCTGATACAAACGAAACTTATGTTGAGTTTGTTGATGGCGTACAATTTGACAGCGGCTTAAAATCCACACATTTATCTACGGATAAAAATAAAGGTACAGCTACATTAGAAGATCCATATGTTCTTATAGTGTCTTCACCGATACCTAATATAAGAAGAATACAAAATGTATTAGAGTTTGTAATTAAAAATAAAAAGAGCCTGCTAATAGTAGCGGATATGGATCAACAACCGTATCAAACATTATTAGCCAATAAAGTAAAAGGCAATATAAAAGTAAATATAGTTGATTTACCTGGCTTTGGGCCAACTAAGCAGCAGACGCTTGAAGACTTAGCTATATTAACTGGAGCTCAAATTATAAACGAAGAGTTAGGAGACGATTTAGACTTCATAGAGCCTAATGTACTAGGAAAAGCTTTTAAGGCTGTTACGGACGATAAAAACACTGTTCTGCAAGTAGCTGAAGCAAATGAAGAAGTAGCCCTGCGTATAATGGATGTTGAAAAGCAAATAGCTGAAGAAACCAATCCGTTCTTTAAGAAAAAATTAGAGCAGCGGTTATCAATGCTAACTGGTCAAGTCGGTATAATTTATGTCGGAGCAGACTCTAAGGTTGAGCTTAAAGAAAAGAAAGATCGTATTGAAGATGCGATATATGCGACAAAAGCCGCTTATAAAGAAGGTATAGTCCCAGGCGGAGGTGTAGCTTTGTTAAATGCTTCTACGCTGATTAAGCCGAAAAATAAAGGTGAAGAGATATTGTTTGCTGCAATAAGATCACCATATGAGACTATATTAGAAAATGCTAATATGCAAGTAGTTTATCCTCAAATCAAAAACAGAGGTATAGACGTTAAAACAGGTAAAGATGTTAATATGGTTAAAGCCGGTATTATAGATCCGGTGTTAGTTACTAAAACAGCCTTAAAAAATGCAGTAAGTGTTGTTACAACTATTATATCTGCAGATTGTGTAATCAGTAATAAACGATTAGCATGAAAGCAATAAATCATTTTGTAATTGTAGATAAAATTAAAGAGGAGCCTACGAAAGTTGGAGGGCTTGAACTTACTGAAAAGCAAAACAAAGACGTACGTTATGTTAAAGGCAGGGTCATTAGTATAGGTGACCAAATAGATATACTACAAGACGGAGATCTTGTTAGATATGATAAGCACGCTGGGCATGGTATTGAATGGAACGATCATTTGTATTATGTGTTAAAAATCTCAGATATAGTACTTATAGAATGAGGCTAAGCGGGCAAGACTTGCAGGATATGAATTTATTAAAGTATTACAGGCTTATCAGAAGGTGGGCCTGTAAAACTTACAATTTAAAAGATGCTGATTTAGAACTACTTATTTATTTAGATTGCAAAAAGCTTTTTACACGTAATGATTTTATTAATGGTGTTTATACTTACAGCTGGGATAAAAACCGGTGGGAACGCCTAAGAAGAAACGGTTGGATTGATGTATTTAAAGAAAGAAACCGCACTACATCTAAGTATGCTGTTTATAAAACATCAAATAAGTGTAAGCTACTAATTAAAAGAATATACAGAATAATGTTAGCAGAAGAGGATTTGCCAACATCTGAGAGAAGTACATTTTATAAAAACAAAACATATACGGATAAAGTTTATAACAAAGCTATTGACGATATGATTAACGATAAAGAACGATGAGTTTTAAATTAAAGTCTAAAGGTGAAATATTCGGCATCAACGAAGAACTATCTGAATTTGGTAGACCAGTTTTTGAAAAAGATTTAGGCGATGGTATTATAGCAGAAGCTAATCGTGACGGTACTACTTTTGTAAATAAAAATGTAAGCGAAAAAGAAAAGCGTGATTCTATTCCTGAAGAGAATGCTCATCACGACCAAATGATAACAGGGCGTTTGCAATACACAAACGAAGAAGTCACTTGGAAAAAAGATACAAAGTCACCAGCTAGAGTATATCAGCGGCTTGGTGGAAGAATAGTAAATAAAACAACAAATGAGCCGGAAGGCGGTAACCTTGAATGGGAAACCGAGGCTAAAAAAGCATAATAATTATGGCAAACCCAATTACAGCAATAGCATCTCGTTCATGCGCGAAGAATTCAGCGGTTAAACAAGTTGGCACTGGCAAAATAAAAGAGGTGTCAACAACATCAGACATTCCGATAGCTACTACAAATGGATCTGATATTTATGGCACTCAAACCGACACTACAATAACTTCACCAGGAACAGAGGGAACCACTGAAACAAAAAAGAGACTTTCGTATAGAGAAGCTTATGATCAAGACATAGATGGTGTGAGAACAACTGGCATGTACAAAGATTATAATACCTACGTTGCGGACAGAGAAGCGCAGCGTAAAAAAGATCCTGAAGGATTCGAAGCTGGTATGGTTGCGGCCACTGGCGTATCCGGGGGACCTGGACAAGTAACAATCACAACGCCAGGTGTGGACCCAACTAAAGAAAAACAAGATCCAGAGGTAACCCCTGACTACGAAGACACAAAAGGCATGGGCACATTTGACACTCGTAAAGATTACCGTAGACAAAAGATTGCAGAACGTTTGGTTGGTAAGTCAGAAAAACAAGCTTTAAGATTTGCAAAAAGAGCAGCGCGTTTAGCGAAAAGAGGCAAAACTGAAAAAGCCGCTATATTTGGTCAATTTAAAAAAGACGAAAAAACAGGTAAAGAAATTTTGGTTGGCGGTAAAGCTAAATTAGCATCTGATAGAGCTGAAAATATAAGAGACAGATTAAAGCAATTTAAAGTGCAGCAAGACCAAGGTGGGCATGGCACGTCATCTCACAAAACTATAAAAACAAGAGAAAACCTTGATGCTGCTAAAGAAAGACTTACAGATAACCCTAAGAATTTTGCTGGAAATGACCCTACTGATTTTCAACGGGCTGGTAAAAATATAGCAAAGATTGCTAAAGATGTTAAAGAAAAAGGATTAGGCGCCGCGAAAGACGTAGGTGATCTTGTAGGTAATTTTTTAGGCGCTGCCCCGAAAAAAACAGTATTAAAGAAAAACTACTTTAATAAATAATATATGTATAATCAAGAGCCAGCAAGTTCTATGGTGCATAAGCTCCGTAAGACTACAAAAGGAAAAGGTAGACATTTTTTGACAGCTGAAGAAGGTGCCGGTATGACAGCTGCTGGCCGGAAAGCTTACAATAAAAAGACAGGTGGTAATCTTAAAGCTCCTCAACCAGGAGGTGGAAAAAGGCGAACGTCTTATTGTGCTAGATCTAAAGGTCAAATGAAAATGCACAGTATTAACTGCAGTAAAACACCTGAAAAAAGAATTTGCGCAGCAAGAAGGAGATGGAAATGTTAGAACATATAATAGGAACCTGCGGGGAGGCTCATGTGAACTTAACACATATAGTTTTTACTGCATTAATAATTTTAGCTTATGGAATCAAGAGGTCTAGGCGATACAGTAGAAAAAATCACTAAAGCTACAGGAATTAAAACTGTAGTCGATAAAGTGTCTGGAGGTTTGAACATACCCTGCGGATGCCAGCATCGTAAAGAAAAATTAAACAAAATGTTTCCTTATAAAAAATAAAACGATGGGATATAACAAACCAATTACAGCGAGAATTCAACATTCCACAAATAAGGGAATGAAAGTGCAAGAGCCTCTTTTGGATTTAGGATCTGCAGTAAAGAAAGCAGAAATAGATTACAGCGCAGACTCTAGTTTAATGAGCGGTGTTGAAAACAGTAAATTTGTAGATGTAGGCAAGAGTGTAAAAGAAAGCGTGGACGAAGAGTCTACGACATCTCCTGGTAAAAACTATAAAAAAGGATATTACGGTAAATAATGAAAAAAATATGGGAATGGCTTACCGGTGGAGTTATTAAAGAAGTCGGCGATGTCATTGATAAATTAACTACAACTAAAGAAGAAAAATTAGAAGCTCAGCGATTAATAACTGAGATACTAGAGAAAGCGGATAAAGAAGCGCAAGAGCAAGTAACAGCAAGATGGGAAGCGGATATGAATTCAGATTCGTTTTTGTCTAAAAACATAAGACCTATGGTTCTTATATATTTGACTGTTATATTTACAGTGCTATGTTTTTTTGATGGTAATATAGGAGAGTTTAAAATAGCTGAAGACTATATACCAATTTTTCAATCTTTATTAATAACAGTCTACGGGGCGTATTTTGTTGGGCGTACCTGGGAAAAAGCAAAGAAATCCAGCAATAACAATTAAATTAAATTAAATGGCAAAAGAAGTAAATTTAGTACCTGAAAAGTTAACAGCAGAAGAACTAGAAGTTCTAACAAACATTATTAAACAGTTAAATAGTGTTCAATCGCAGATTGGTGGATTAGAATTACAAAAGCATGAGCTGCTACATACATTTGCTCAAGTTAAAACAAAGCTTGATGAGCAACAAAAAGAGTTGCAAGATAAGTATGGGGACAAGGTAATTGATATTAATACCGGCGAATTACGTGAACTTGCTAAGGAAGATTAGTATAGGAAAGGACTATAAAAATGACGCCATGCACTACTCTGTTGGTCAGGAAGTGTATGGTGGTCATACCATAGTTAATATTATAGAAGAAGAAGAAAAGTATTCTATCTATATTCAAAAAGGTAGCGACGTAATACCTTGGAAAGATTTCAATAAAAATATGGCAATAGCCATAGAGTATAATATTGATTACTAATGAAAGGCGTTTTTGATTTTGTTATTATACCTAAAGAAGATAGGTATAACAATACAAAAACAATAGATGGCAAAGAATTAATACTTAATACAGAATTACAAAACCATAATTTTGTTTCAAGAATAGGTATTGTTATGGCTACGCCAGCAGCCAATCTGACGGGTATACGTAAAGGTGATGAAGTTATACTACACCACAATGTGTTCCGCAGGTTTCGAGATATTAGAGGTGAAGAAAAAAATAGCAGGAGTTATTATAAAGACAATATGTATTTTGTTTCACCCGATCAAATATTTGCGTACAAGCGTATATATAAGTGGATCCCGCTAGATGGGTTTAACTTTGTTAAGCCACTAAAAGAAAATAAAATGTTTTCAATCAACTTTGAAAAACCATTAATAGGGGTGCTTAAATATAAAGACCCTAGTTTAAAAAGTGTTAAAGAAGGTGATCTTGTAGGCTTTAGGCCTGGCGCAGAGTACGAATTTATTATAAATAAAGAAAAATTATATCGTGTTCCAACAAATTTAATTACAATCAAATATGAATATCAAGGAGACGAAGAAGAATATAATCCAAGCTGGGCAAATAGCGGTTGAGGAATTAATTAAAGTAGCTAAAGAGCCTATAGTTGATTCTGATGATGACATATCAGCTGATAGGTTGAAGAACGCTGCAGCTACAAAAAAGTTAGCTATATTTGATGCGTTTGAAATATTAACACGTATTCAAGAAGAAGAGGCTATACTTGAAAATAAACCTGTAGAGGAAGAAAAGAAAAAAGCTTTTTCGGGGTTTGCAGAAAGACGATCTAAGTAATGTACGAGCAAACTTTATATAGCATAATAACACCCATAAAGCAAACCACAATATCTAGGTTAAATAAAAGCAAAAAATGGAGTTATGGTTATAACAAAGAGCATGATATTATTGTTATAAGCAAAACCGGCCAAATAGGTGACATATATCAAATACAAAATTTAAAGATAGCATTACCTAAAACTCCAGCTAAAATAAATAAATCAAATGACAAATGGGTTGTTGAGGAATTTCCAAAAGAATTAAAACAAATACAAAGTGTTTTTGATTGGCGCGATTATCCTGACGACTTTAAAGAAAAATGGGAACCATATATAGATGAACAATTCAGACGCCGCGAAGAAGGCCATTGGTTCAATAATAAGGGTGTGGGTACTTACGTTACTGGCACTCACTTTATGTACTTGCAATGGTCTAAAATTGACGTTGGGCACCCAGAATTTAGGGAAGCCAACAGATTATTCTTCATCTTTTGGGAAGCTTGCAAAGCAGACCAGAGATGCTACGGCATGTGTTACCTCAAAAATAGACGTTCAGGATTTTCATTCATGGCAAGTGGTGAGACCGTTAACATGGCTACAATATCAAGCGATGCGCGATTCGGAATATTATCAAAGTCCGGTTCTGACGCTAAAAAAATGTTTACAGACAAGGTAGTACCGATATCTGTAAACTATCCATTTTTCTTTAAACCAATACAAGACGGTATGGACCGTCCGAAAACAGAGCTAGCGTATAGAATACCAGCTTCAAGGCTTACAAGGAAATCAATACAAAACAAACAGGATCAAGAGTTGTTAGAAGGATTAGATACAACTATTGACTGGAAAAATACAGGTGATAACAGTTATGATGGTGAAAAACTAAAACTGTTAGTGCACGATGAAAGCGGTAAGTGGGAAAAGCCAGATAACATATTGAATAACTGGCGTGTAACAAAAACTACATTAAGATTAGGTAGTAGAGTTATAGGTAAATGTATGATGGGATCAACGTCAAACGCGCTAGACAAAGGCGGGGAAAACTTTAAAAAGCTTTACAATGACTCAGACGTTACAAAAAGAAACCGCAATGGACAAACTAAGTCAGGATTATATTCTTTGTTCATACCTATGGAATGGAATTACGAGGGATTCATTGATTCTTATGGAATGCCTGTATTCGAAACCCCATCAGCAGATTGCATTGGCCCACACGGAGACGTTATCGAAGTCGGGGTCATTGAACACTGGGATAATGAGGTTGAAGGATTAAAAGGCGACCAGGATGCTTTAAATGAGTTTTATAGGCAGTTCCCGCGTACTGAGGAGCATGCGTTTCGTGATGAAACTAAAAATAGTATATTTAACTTAGTGAAAATATACGAACAAATAGATTATAACGAAGATTTAAAAAGCTCAGGCGTTATAACAACAGGTAGCTTTAATTGGGAGCATGGCGTTAAAGATTCTAAAGTAATGTTTAGCCCAAACCCCCATGGTAGATTTAAAGTTTCTTGGGTCCCTAAGGTTGCATTACAAAATAAACAGGTAATTAAAAATGGTATAAAGTATCCAGGCAATGAGCACATAGGTGCTTTTGGGTGTGATAGCTACGATATATCAGGGACTACAGACGGACAAGGTTCTAAAGGATCTTTGCATGGGCTAACGACTTTTAGCATGGAAGATGCTCCGCCAAACACATTTTTTTTAGAATATGTGGCCAGGCCTCAAACAGCTGAAATGTTTTTTGAAGATGTGCTTATGGCTTTAGTGTTTTACGGAATGCCATTGCTTTGTGAAAATAACAAACCTCGATTGCTTTATTACTTAAAGCGAAGAGGCTATAGGGGTTACTCTATGAATAGACCAGACAAGTTATATAACAAGCTTTCGGTCGCAGAAAAAGAAATAGGCGGTATACCTAACTCCTCTGAAGATATTAAGCAAGCGCACGCCGCTGCTATCGAAACATATATACAAAGCCACGTTGGTGTTAAAGAAGACGGTGAGTACGGAACAATGTACTTTAACCGCACTTTAAACGATTGGGCTAAGTTCGATATAAACAAAAGAACAAAATTTGATGCGGCTATTAGTTCAGGGTTAGCGATAATGGCATGCAATCGGCACTTATATAGGCCTAACCCAAGAGTTGAGAAACCAAAGTTAAATTTAAGTATTGCAAGATACAAAAACACCGGTGGAATATCGGAAATAATAAAATAAAGTATGGCTGAGTCAGTTATAAATAGTTTTTTTCCAAGCCAAGTTGCTAGCGACCAAGAAAAAATGTCGCCTGAATATGGCTTAAGAGTCGGTAGGGCAATTCAAGACGAATGGTTCAAATCAGATTCTGGTACTAATAGATATAAAAGTAATCAAAATACATTTCATCAATTAAGATTATATTCTAGAGGAGAACAATCAATACAAAAATATAAAGATGAATTATCTATTAACGGTGATTTATCATATTTAAATATAGATTGGAAGCCTGTACCAATTATACCTAAGTTTGTTGATATTGTTGTAAATGGTATTTCAGAAAGAGCTTTTGATATAAAAGCATATTCGCAAGATCCATATGGCGTTGCAAAACGTACAGAATATTTAGCTAGCATAATCAGAGATATTCAAACAAAAGAATTAAATGAGTTTGCTAAAGAAAACTTTGGTGTTAATTTATACGAAAACCAACCTGAAACTTTACCAGAAACGCAAGAAGAGTTAGATGTGCATATGCAGCTAACTTATAAGCAAGCGGTAGAGATTGCGGAAGAGCAAGCCATAAATGTATTACTAAATGGCAATAATTATGATTTAACAAAAAAGCGAGTAATATATGATTTAACCACTATAGGTATTGGCGCTGTTAAAAATAGATTTAGTAAGTCAGAAGGTGTTGTAATTGATTATGTTGATCCTGCTAATTTAGTCTGGTCATATACGGATTCACCTTATTTTGATGATATATATTATTGTGGTGAGGTTAGAAACGTACCTATTAACGAGATTAAGAAACAGTTTCCCGATTTAACAGATGAAGACTTAAAAAGAATATCCGAACAAGGTTATCAAAATAACGGGTTTTACGATAGAACGCTTTCTAATTATAATGAAACGGATTCTAATACAGTTCAAGTATTGTATTTTAATTACAAAACATACATGAACGAAGTATATAAAATTAAAGAGACCGCTACGGGAGCGTCTAAAGTTTTATTAAGGGACGATACATTTGATCCACCAGTTGAAGTACTAGAGCAACAGTATGGCAAACTGTCAAGATCTATTGAGGTATTATACGAGGGTGTTTTAATATTAGGCACTGATTATTTATTACAATGGGAGCTTGCCAAAAATATGATGCGCCCAAAAAGCGATAGCTCAAAAGTGTTATTGAATTATAGCATTAATGCGCCTAGAATATACAAAGGTAAAATTGAATCATTAGTTGCTCGTATTACCGGCTTTGCCGACATGATTCAGTTAACACATTTAAAATTGCAGCAATTGCTATCACGAATGGTGCCAGATGGCGTTTATTTAGATGCAGACGGTTTGGCTGAAATTGATTTAGGTAATGGTACAAATTATAACCCGCAGGAAGCATTAAATATGTTTTTCCAAACAGGTTCTGTAATTGGTAGATCATTTACGCAAGATGGGGATATGAACCCAGGTAAAATACCTATTCAAGAAATTACAAGCGGCAGCGGTGGTAATAAGCTGGGAGCCTTAATAAATACCTACAACTATTATTTGCAAATGATCCGCGATGTGACCGGATTAAACGAAGCAAGAGATGGCAGTATGCCCGACAGCAAGGCTTTAGTGGGTATACAAAAAATAGCCGCAGCAAATAGTAACACAGCTACAAGGCATATACTAGAGGGTGGCTTAAATATAACAGCTCATTTAGCTGAATGTTTATCGTTAAGAGTGTCTGATATTATAGAGTATTCTCCAGCTAGAGAAGCTTTTATACAAAAGATAGGAGCCCATAATGTGGCTACCTTGTCTGAAATGAATAATTTACACTTGCATGATTTTGGTATATTCTTAACACTTATGCCAGACGAAGAAGAAAAACAAATGCTTGAAAACAACATACAAACAGCATTGTCAGCAGGTTTAATAGACTTAGATGACGCTATAGATATACGTCAAGTACAAAATTTAAAATTAGCTAATCAGCTATTAAAAATTAAGCGCAAGAAAAAACAAGAGCGAGATCAAGCTATTCAACAGCAAAACATGCAAGCGCAAGCACAAGCAAATGCTCAATCCCAACAAGTGGCAGCACAAGCCGAAGTACAAAAGCAAGCGGCTATAACGCAACAAAAAGCGCAACTAAAGCAATTAGAAGGGCAGCTAGATTTACAAAAGTTGGAAGCAGAAGTTGAAGCAAAGAAAGCTTTAATGGCGCAGGAGTTTGATTATAACATGCAACTCAAAGGCATGGAAACTGAACTATACAAGCAGCGTGAAAGCAAAAAAGAAGATCGTAAAGATGATCGCTCAAAGATGGAAGCATCTCAGCAAAGTGAATTAATTGAGCAAAGAAAAAACAATACACCACCAAAAAACTTCGAATCCGGCGGAAACGATATAATTGGCGGAGGGTTTGACTTAGGAACCTTTGAACCTAAGTAATAATAGTAATGTACAATTATATAATATTTTATCATGTCAGAAAACCAAGAAGAGGTTCTTGAAGTACAAGAAGATACGCAAGAACAAACTACTAATGAAACAGAGGTAGTTGAAGAAAAACCAGACACTGGCGCATCAGTCGCTGAAGATGGTACAATAAAATTAGATTTAGGTAAACTTAATAATCCACAAGAAGATGCCGTTCAAGAGCAAAGCGCAGATGACGGCAATGCTATTGTCGGAGAATCCGAAAACACGTCAGACAGCCAAGGAGTGGTTGAAGAAGTACGGGGAGCCGAAGAAGCGCCGCTAGAAGAAATAGTCGATGATGCGGTAGTGGAAGAGCCCATTGCTACAGTAGAGGAGCTTACTGAGCAAGTCGAACAGGCTGTAGTAGAAGCTGACGCTGGTATTGATTTGCCAGAAAATATTCAAAAAGTTGTTGACTTTATGAATGATACAGGTGGAAGCCTGGATGATTATGTAAAACTAAATACTGATTATTCTAAATTAAACGAAGCGCAGCTAATTCGTGAGTTTTACGAAACAACCAAGCCGCATTTAGACAAAGAAGATATTGATATTCTTATGGAAGACTTTTCATATGATGAAGAGTTAGATGAACCAAGGGATATTAGAAAAGCTAAAATAGCCTTTAAAGAAGAAGCTGCTAAAGCTAAAAAACATCTTGAAAGCTTAAAAAGCAAATATTACGAAAATATTAAAGCTGGATCTAATTTAACACAGGACCAGCAAAAGGCAGTTGAATTTTTCAACCGCTATAATAAAGAAAATGAGGAGGTCACTAAAATGGCTGAATCGCAAAAGAAAATATTTTTAACTGAAACCGAAAACGTTTTTAATGAGAATTTCAAAGGTTTTGATTATTCTGTTGGGGACAAGAAGTATAGGTTTAAAATTAAAAATACTGGAGATGTAAAGAAAACTCAAAGCGACATTAATAATTTTGTCAAGAAGTTCTTGAACGATAAAAATGAAATGTCAGACGCTAAGGGTTATCATAAGTCTTTATTCACGGCTATGAATGCTGATGCAATTGCAAACCACTTTTACGAGCAAGGCAAAGCCGATGCAGTGAAAGATAGCATGGCTCGAACCAAAAATGTTGATATGGACCCTAGACGGGGACACGAAAAAGTAACAACACAAAATGGTTGGACAATACGCGCGGTTGAAAGCGATGCAGTAAGCACGAGTAGTTTTAAAGTTAAAAAACGAAAATAATAACCATTAAAAATTTATAAAATGGCTGGATCTTTTACCGGGAGCCCAACGGGGCTCGCACATTTAACACCACGACCTATTAAGGGATTGTTTGGAGACAACTACCTTTCTGTCGCGGACTTAGACTTCACGCAACAATTTTTGCCTGAGGTATATGAGAAAGAAGTAGAGCGATATGGAAATCGTACTATTTCTGGATTTTTACGTATGGTAGGCGCTGAAATGCCTATGGCTTCTGACGTAATTACTTGGTCAGAACAAGGACGTTTACACATTGCTTATGATGATGTTGCTGTAGCAGACACTACAACTTTGACATTCCCTGCAGGTCACTTGATCGGAAAAGGAATGACACTTGTTGTATCTAAAGGCTTTACAACGCAAAAAGCATATGTACAAGACGTAGTGGGACAGGCTGTAACTGTAGATACTTATGGCGACGCATCAGGATTAACTATCACTGGAGGCGACGTAAAAGTATTTGTTTACGGTTCTGAGTACGCTAAAGGAACTGAAAAAGCTGGTAATTCAATTGATGCTTCTTTCACAACTTTCAACAACAAACCAATTATCTTGCGTGACAAGTATAATGTAAACGGTTCTGATGTTGCTCAAATTGGTTGGGTAGAAGTAACTACTGAAGCTGGAACTTCTGGTTACCTTTGGTACTTAAAGTCTGAGCACGAAGCTCGTATCCGTTTCGAAGATCAACTTGAAATGGCTATGGTTGAAGCAGAAAAATCAACAGATGCTAATG
>Ga0228671_1000229_pt1 | contig 16590 bp, 13 predicted proteins | sample 89DmetaG_FD_183013 | JGI IMG/M metagenome (GOLD analysis project Ga0228671, IMG submission 183013) | Seawater microbial communities from Monterey Bay, California, United States - 89D | ecosystem: Environmental > Aquatic > Marine > Coastal | place: USA: California | collected 2016-11-05 | reverse complement strand
AGTTTCTATTATGAGGTTTCAGAAGTTGATTTTGATCGAATTAAGGCAACTACACTTAAAAAAAATCTAATTACGGAAGGCGAACAATTTCGTTGGGTACCGCTTAAAAAGTTGAATGAAGATATGTTTACATTCCCAATTGATAAAATCGTTTGCAACAAATTACGAGAACAATACAGTTGATAAACGAATTCCGAGTAGACCTATTTATTTAAGTTTTTCGTTTTTTTTGTGCCGTGAATGGTCTCTTTTTGTCTTTTTTTCTAAGTTTTTTTTGAGTGCTGATTCGAGATCAATACCAGTCTGGTTTGCAAGACAAATCAGGACAAATAGAACATCGGCCATCTCATCGCCAAGGTCCTTGATTTTGTCACTCTCTTTTTCGCTCTGCTCGCCATATCTTCTTGCCATTATGCGTGCAACTTCTCCTACCTCTTCCATGAGTATGGCAGTGTTGGTCAGTTCATCGAAGTAGCGTACACCGTATTCTTTGATCCAATTGTCTACAATTTTCTGAGCTTCTTTAATTTCCATACTATTCTCTGTTTTTTGAATCAATCCATATAGTAACTGGACCATCGTTTGTAAGACGAACTTTCATATCTGCTCCAAATATTCCCGTGGAAACTTGGCTTCCGGTTGATTCCAATTTGGTTATGAATTGTTCGTATAAGGGAATTGCAATTTCTGGTGGAGCGGCTCGTATATAACTTGGGCGATTTCCTTTTTTTGTTGATGCATGTAGCGTAAATTGAGAGATTACTAAAAAGGCGCCGTTTACCTCCTTAATTGAGTGGTTCATTTTGCCATCCCCATTATTAAATATCCGAAGTTTACTAATTTTTTGTATCAACCAATTGCAGTCTTCTTCTGTATCTCCAGTTTCAATGCCAAGAAAAATGACCAACCCCTTTTCGATTGAGTTATGTACGGTTCCGTTAATAGAAACTGACGCTTCAGTCGTGCGTTGAACCAACAATCTCATCCGTAGATGTTTTTTCGGTGAATGTCATCTTGATCTTCCTCCATTAACTGCATGTAGGTCATGTATCGGCTTTCGTCAAGTTGGTCGTTTTCAAGTGCTTTTTTTACAGCGCATTGTGGTTCATTGATGTGTTGGCAATTGTTGAACTTACATTCGTCCATTAGCAAACGCATTTCTGGGAAATAATGAGAAAGGACCGTTTTGTTTAGGTCCACTATGCCAAATGCACGAATCCCAGGGGTATCAATTATATAGCCTCCGGACGAAAGTTGGTGCATTTCGGCAAATGTTGTGGTGTGCTTTCCTTGTTGATGCGCTTTTGAAATTTCTCCCGTCTTAATTGATAGGTTGGGATCAATTGCATTAACCAACGTACTTTTTCCTACGCCACTGTGACCAGAAATCACAACCTGCTTTTCATAAATTTCATCTTTCAAGAACAAGATATTCTCTTTGCTTTGTGCTGATATTTTATGACATGGATATCCAATTTTCTCATACATAAAAGCAAGGGCATTGATGTATTCGAGTTCCTCGTCATTGTATTGATCAATTTTATTGAAGAGGAGGGTTGTTGGAATTCGAAATGATTCTGCGGCGACTAAAAATCGATCAATAAAGGCCAGATGTGTTTCTGGACTGTGCAGAGTCACTAGGAGGTATGCACGATCTATGTTTGCAGCAATAATTTGTTTTTGTTTACTAAGATTCGTCGACTTTCTAACAATATAATTTGTTCTGGGTTTGAAGTCCTCGATGACTCGGTTCCCCTCGTCATCAGCACCTTGTGCAAGCGTAACAATATCGCCAACGGCAATTGGATTCGTTGTACGCAATTCATCCAATCGCAGTTTGCCACGAATTCTGCAATTCACAATGGACTGATCGTCCAATTCAACGATGTACCATTTTCCTGTTGACTTTAAAACTTTTCCTCTATTTGTCATTCATGTAAAAATAAGAATGCTTCCTTCCTTTCAAGGATTTTTGACTCTACACAATTACGAAGTTATAAAATATGTGAAGAGCGCAAGCATTTTAAAGGTGACTGATATTTCTTGTTCTAGTGAGGTTTTCTTCTAATATTCACTAAATTCGTTAATTCAAAATTGCTGACATGTCGATTGAGGTAAAAAATCTGTTTAAATATTACGGTGATCAAGCTGCTGTGAAGGACATCACGTTCAAAGTTAACAGTGGTGAAATTGTTGGTTTTTTGGGACCAAATGGAGCGGGGAAGTCAACAACAATGAAAATTATTACTGGTTATATTTCTGCGTCTTCAGGTAAGGTAAAGGTTTGTGGAATTCCCGTAACTGAAAGTTCTCTTGATACGCGTCGTAAGATTGGCTATTTGCCTGAAAACAATCCACTCTATTTAGATATGTACGTCAAGGAATATTTGACTTTTGTAGGTAACATATATAAAGTACCCAACTTGAAAGAACGTGTAGATGAAATGATAGAAAAGGTTGGATTGGAAGTAGAGCAAAATAAAAAGATAGGTCAGCTTTCAAAGGGGTATAGGCAACGTGTTGGTTTGGCACAGGCGATTATCCACGACCCTGAAGTTCTGATTTTGGATGAGCCAACTTCGGGACTTGATCCAAACCAATTGTTAGAGATTCGGTCACTGATTAAGAGTATTGGAAAGGAAAAGACAGTGATGTTGTCTACGCACATCATGCAGGAGGTTGAAGCAATTTGTGACCGTATTGTGATCATAAATAAGGGTGAGATTGTCGCTGATAATACGGCAAAAGACCTTCAATCAGAAGGAGGAAACCTTACTGTTTATGCGGAGTTTGAGGGCGAGGTAACGAAAAGTATGCTGAAAAAGATTGAGGGAGTAGGTAAAATTGAACGTGTCACCAATGGTTGGTTGCTCGAATCAAAAGACAACGTAGATTTGAGGAAAAGAGTAGCAAAGTTTGCCCAAGAAAATGACTTTCTTGCAATCACATTGCGTGTTGAAGAAAAATCATTAGAAGAAGTATTTAAGAATCTTACGAACAGATAAGAAATGCCAAAGAATTTTATTGAAGAGTTGACGTGGAGAGGAATGATTCACGATATAATGCCAGGCACAGAGGAAGCCCTCAACAAAAAAATGTCTGGAGGTTATATTGGGTTTGATCCAACAGCAGATTCACTGCATATTGGAAGTCTAGTTCAAATTATGACTTTAGTGCATTTTCAACGTGCTGGCCATAAGCCTTATGCTCTTGTGGGTGGGGCAACGGGTATGGTGGGTGATCCATCAGGAAAATCTCAAGAGCGAAACTTATTGGATACGGATACATTGAATCACAATGTTGCCTGCGTGCGCAAGCAGTTGGAGCAGTTTTTGGATTTTGATGCAGCCGAAAATGCTGCGGAGATGGTGAACAATTATGATTGGTTTCAAGGATTGAGTTTTCTTGAGTTCATTCGTGATGTTGGAAAGCACATTTCGGTGAATTATATGATGGCGAAAGATTCTGTTAAATCGCGATTGGAAACGGGAATGTCATTCACAGAGTTTTCTTACCAGCTGGTTCAAGGGTATGATTTTTATTATTTGAATAAACATAAAAACTGTATTGTTCAACTCGGTGGGTCTGATCAATGGGGAAACATTGTGACAGGTACTGAATTGATTCGACGCAAAGGTGGAGGAGAAGCATATGCAGTTACAACGCCACTTATAAAAAAGGCAGATGGGACGAAATTCGGTAAAACGGAAGGTGGAAACGTTTGGCTGGATCCAAAGAAAACATCACCCTACAAGTTTTATCAATACTGGCTAAATGCATCTGATGTTGATGCGGAGAATTACATAAAAATATTTACTCTCAAGAACAAGGAGGAAATTGATGCACTTATCAAGGAGCACAAGGAAGCGGAATATTTGCGAAAACTCCAGAAGTCACTTGCGGAAGATATAACGCGTCGTGTTCATGGAGAAGAAGCACTATCTTCAGCACTAAATGTGACCAATTTACTTTTTGGAAAAGGAATCACCAAACAAGAGGTTGAGGCACTATCAGCACTCGATTTTGAGGCAATGAAAGAAGCGATTCCATTTGCAACGGTTGCAAAATCAGAATTGGATTTGGGAATTATTGATGCTCTGGGTGCAAAAACAGGTTTTCTCTCTTCAAATGGAGAGGCAAGAAGAGAGTTGAAAGGAAACGCAATTTCTGTGAATAAAGAAAAAGTAACCGATGCATTTTCAATCTCAGAAGATGTCCTTGTTCATGACAAGTATGTGCTTATCAGTAAAGGGAAAAAGAACAATTTCTTGCTTGTTTTGGATTAATGTTATTTACTGAAATATAGGTAAAGAGTAGTTTTTTTGTTTTCGTTTGGCGGTATGGCAACCGTACAAGAAGTGTTAGCGTCCATTTATTGAACCTAAAGTACTAAAACCTTGAAAACAACTTTAACCTCTTGGGCTAGAAAGCCCTTATTGATATTCTTATTATTTATAAGCCTTAATTCTTTCGGTCAATCACCATTATCAACTGTAGGAACAGATTTTTGGATGGGATTTATGACAAATCGGGGTTTTCAGAACGATCCTCAATGCCAGCTTATCATTACTTCAGAAACTGCTACCACTGGTCTTGTTGAGATGCCACTACAGTCCTGGAGTCAGTCGTTTACAGGTACTCCTGGCGCTGCAACGATTGTTATCATGCCGCATTTCAATAACGCACCCCAGTCAAGTGCCGAGCATTTATCATCAGGAGTTATTGAATCGCTAGGAGTCCATATTACCGCAGTTGATTCAGTAAGTGTTTTTGCCGTCAATTATGGGTCGACTTCGGAGGATATAATGAAAGTTCTACCTGTTCAATCACTCGAAACAGAATACATTGTTAGTTCTTTTCCAGGATTGGGCCACTCTTTTGCCTCTGAAGCGTTAATTGTAGCGACAGAGGACAATACAGAGATTGAAATTATTTCAACTGTGAATACGATTGGAGGTCCTATGGGTGGGGTACCGACTGTAATTAATCTCAACCAAGGTGAATCATATCAGTTTCAGGCATCAGGGAATAATGCTTCTTTATCTGGAACTCGCATAACTGGAACTTCAGCAAGCGGGAGTTGTAGACCTTTTGCAGTATTTGGTGGAGTTGAATGCGCTGAGATTCCGATAACTTCTCCCACCTGTGGTGCTTGCGACCATGTTTGTGATCAAGTGCCACCACTGTCTAATTGGGGAAATGAGTACTACACAGTTCCTCCTGATATATCTTTGGGCATCACTTCATATGTTTATACTGTTATCGCTGAGCAGAATGGTACAATTGTCACCATAAATAATGGTACTCCCTTCACGCTTAATGCTGGGCAATCGCAAATTTTCGAAAATGCATCTTCAGCAGATGGGGAGAAGTCATTTTTACTGCCTATGATCCTGATTTTATATGGCAGGGAACAAATGGTTTAGGAGAATTGGTTCAATTTGGTACGTACGTTTGGAAGGCACGCTACAGATTAGCCGATGATATTGAACGTGTTCATGTAAAAGAAAGAACGGGGCATATTAATGTGATACGATAAATGGATAAAAACTAAAAAGGAGCAATTTTATATGCTCTCATTGGTATTCTACTTTCCAGAGAAAAAGCCCATGCGCAGGCACTGAAGTTGAAGCTGCACTTCGGTTTTTTGATGCTAAAATTTGATTGATGGATTGTGGTTCAATTTTTTTAGTTCCAACATCAACGAGTGTCCCAACAATGGCACGTACCATATTTCTCAAAAAACGATCTGCACAAATTTCGAAATAAAGTCCTTCCTCACTTTGTTTCCAAAAAGCATGAAAAACTGTACATATATTTGTTTTTACATCTGTATGTAATTTAGAAAAAGAGGTGAAATCTTTCGTGCCAATAAGCTGTTCAGCAGTGTGGTTCATAGCATCAATGTCCAATTTGTGTTGAACGTGCCAACTGAGTTGGTTGTTGAATGGATTTTTGTGATGATGAATGTAATAGCGGTATGTTCTTTTTGTCGCGCTGAAACGTGCATGCATATCGCAATCAACTTCATAGATTTGTTGAATCGCTATTGATGCTGTTAGCATCCGGTTGAGTTTGAATTTCAATTTTTCTAGGTCACTAATTTCTGGCAAATCGACGTGTAAGATGAAATGATGCGCATGCACCCCTGTATCCGTTCGTCCACAACCTACAACCTTAATTGTTTGATTCGAGTGCATTTTAGTAATTGCCGTTTCAATCTCTTCTTGAATTGATCTATCGTTTGGTTGTCGTTGCCAACCAAAAAAGTCTCTACCGTTGTATGAAAGTTCTATAAAGTAACGCTTCATGGGTTATTGAATAATAAAATTATAGTCTATTCGATTGGCAGACGAATCTGTGATTTTTTGCTTGTATTTATTCTGGAAATGAAAATTCTTTCATATCAATTTTGAAAATGTCCAAGCTTGATTTGTTTCCAACGATATGATATCCTGAAATATATGCATTTCCACTTTCTTGATCGTAAACAAAGAATATGTCATCATTTACAGTATTAATTCCTGCGCCTAAATTTTTTGGTTTGCTCCATTTTCCATTCGTGTTTTTGGAAACAAAGACATCTTTACCTCCCATGCTCTGATGACCATCAGAACTGAAAAACAAGTATTTCCCATCAGGCGTCAAGAACGGTGTTGTTTCTGCACCTTTTGAATTGATCTCCTTTATTGGTTCCGCTGTACCCCAATTCTTTCCCGACTTTTTCACGATGTAGACATCAGTTGAGCTTTTTTCGCCTTTGCGATCTGTCACAAAAACCATTGTATTACCGTCAGCGGTTAACGTTGCTGCGGCATCCCAAAACGATGTGTTGATTGTTTTGTTGTCAATTGGTTTGGGTGTGTTCCACATTCCATTCTTATTCTTTTTTGTAATGCAGATGTCGGAAACACGTGTTTTATTATCTGCATCTGTCATCGTGGTGTTCAGCGTAAGTACTGCATAATTTCCTTCGGGAGCGATATAGTTAAACGATTCAAATCCGTTTGAGTTCAATTTTCCGAGCTGATTTGTGGCATCACTCCATTCGTTTTCTATTTGGTTGTAGGTTGTTTTGTAAACATCTTCGAAAAACAATTGATCGTCAGGATTTAGCGCTCCACCTGTCGTGTTTGATCTTCTTGAGGTAAAGTACATTGTGTTCCCTTGATCTGCCATTACAACGCCATAATCGTCAAATCCGGAATTCATTTCTCCTTGCATCCGTACGGGCATATATTTTGTTCTTTTGGCAAGTACTAATCTCGCATATTCACACTGCGCCATATCTTTAGATATTTGCAATTCTTTGATTCGCTTTTTTGAAAGATGGTCGATGGCCAATTGAAAGTTGACTAATGCTGAATCAATAATTTCCAATCTGTGGTAGGCACGACCGAGCAGATAATAAACTTCTTTGTCTCCTTTCCAAGCACCCAAATCCATTGCTTTTTTTGCATATTTTAGAGCAAACCCATAATTGTTTAGCGTGTAGTGGCATTTGCTAATATTGTAAACGGCTTTCCAACTGAACGGGTCTTTTACTGATGCCTGCCGGAATTTAATTAATGCATTTCGTACTTTTCCGGCCTTGTAATCAGATTTCCCATTTTCAATCATGATAGCGGCTGCGGCCTGGTCGAGCAGCGAAGAAGTAGAGTCCGGTGGTAGGGTTTTATTAACATGATGTGCAGTTGCAGTTGCGCCCATAAGCCAAAAGCATATGATCAAAAAGATTCCACTTGTCTTCCCGAGAAGTACTATTTTGAATTGTTGAGTATATTGCTTGTAGTTATGCATGAAAAGGTGATTTGATTTTAAACTCATCTTATTTCCTCCTCTAAGTTATTTATTTTTTTGGAGTATTCATTTGTGCTCAAATCGACAATGTCGTGCATTGCAATTGTTGCAGCGATAATAGCAAATATTGGTGCGGCTGATGCTGAAATCCAAAGCAGCAGATTTAGCATAAAATTACTGATTGTTCCCAATGCATCATTCCCAAAATTTGACCAGTCAAAAAGTGCACCCAAATCAACTGGTACGAGTAGCATCAATGAATAGATAGATCCTATTGCAATCGTAAGGCCACGATGGTCACGAACAAATGTGATACTTTCATCCATGTCTAGCCTTCTTCTTTCGTTGATGTAATCAAGGAAACCAAATCCATAATAGTAAAAACCAATGGCATAAGTAAGATAAAATATGGGCGAAGAAGCAGGATCCTCCCACCCCAAATAAGCTACGGTAAATATGATAATGACAAACAAGGTTTCCCACATTATATTTCGAACAACAATCTTCATCGCTCGCTTGATGTCTTGAATGAGTTGCTTCAAATTAAATGGGTAGGTTTTTCCGGTTAAAACACGCTCCGTTTTCATACTTAAACTTGAAAGTAAAGGAGAGAGTATGATGACGACAAGATATTTCGCAAATTTCATTAAAAGAACAGCGATCAAAATTTCGATGGTCACATGGATGATATACCAAACAATTTCATTCATGTTTTCAGCGCGATTTACAACATAGTGTTGCTGGACCATTTCTCCCAATTTGTAGATGATTAGCATCAGTACAGCAGGTATTGTAAGGTACCAGTACCATTTTTGCTCTACAATTAATCGTACAGCTTTGATATAGGATTTAAATCCAAAAAGAAGGTTTTTAAAAAACCGCATACTCAAAAATAAACAAAGGATTTCATTTCGTATAGTTTCTTTGGTATTTGTATCTTTGCCTTTTCATTAATTATTGACGATTTAATTCTATTTAAATGAATTTCAGCAGTTTAACCGCTATATCTCCGATAGACGGAAGATACCAAAGAAAAACAAGTGAGCTTCAACCTTATTTTTCGGAGTACGGATTGATCAAATATCGTGTATTAATTGAAATTGAGTATTTCATCGCGATGGTGGAAAGTGGAGTAGAGGCTTTGGTCGATTTTCCAAAGGAAAAATATACGGAGCTAAGGGCGATCTACAAAGAATTTTCGGAAGAAGATGCCCTTTGGATCAAGGATACCGAAAAGGTGACCAATCATGATGTTAAGGCTGTTGAATATTTTGTGAAGGATAAAATGACGAAATTGGGTGTGGTGGATCATCTTGAATTTGTTCATTTTGGACTCACATCTCAAGATATTAATAATACCTCTATCCCGCTATCAATGAAGGAGGCGATTGAAGAACAGTACGTCCCTTTACTCAATATGCTGATAGACCGATTGGCTCAATTGTCTAATGATTGGAAAGGTATCCCAATGTTGGCAAGAACACACGGTCAGCCAGCTTCACCTACCCGTTTAGGGAAAGAAATTCAAGTTTTTGTTGAGCGTTTGAACATTCAAAAAGCACAACTTGAAGCGATTCCATATTCAGCAAAATTTGGTGGAGCAACAGGTAACTTTAATGCACATCATGTTGCGTTTAAAGACAACGACTGGGTGGCTTTTGCAAACGATTTTGTAAATAATATATTAGGACTCACAAGAAGTCAAACAACAACACAAATTGAACATTATGACAATTTATCGGCACTATTTGATGTTCTAAAACGGATCAATACCATAATCCTCGACTTGGATCGAGATATGTGGACGTATATCTCAATGGAATATTTCAAGCAAAAGCTGAAAGAGGGAGAAGTTGGTTCATCCGCAATGCCGCATAAAGTAAATCCAATTGATTTTGAAAACTCTGAAGGAAATATTGGTATAGCGAATGCATTGTATGAGCATTTATCAGCTAAATTACCAGTATCGAGACTGCAACGTGATCTAACAGATTCTACAGTTTTACGAACAATCGGGATGCCATTGGCGCACTCATTTATTGCATTTAAATCAACACTCAAGGGACTTGATAAGCTACTTTTGAATCGCCAAGCCTTTGAATTGGATTTGGAAAAGAATTGGGCAGTTGTTGCTGAAGCGATTCAAACAGTTCTGCGACGTGAGGGATATCCAAAACCATATGAAGCGTTAAAGGGATTGACACGAAAAAATGAAGCAATAACAAAAGAAACAGTTCATGCTTTCGTTGATACTTTAGAAGTTAGTGATGCTCTAAAGATTGAGTTAAGGGAGATAACACCGCAAAATTATACAGGAATTCAGTTGGTGAGATAAGTATTATTGACAATGAAGTCAAACGACAATGAAAAATATTCTTTCAATTTTTTTCGTGCTACTCTATTTCAGCACATTCGGACAAAACTATTCAATAGAATGGGGAGAATTACAACGGGCGAATGGTCGAATGCTTTATATGCTTCCAAATGGGGAAGATGAATTCTATGCGCTTCGTTGGTCTGGTGGCAGATTAATTGGAAATTACCAAGTCTCAAAGCACAATGATCTGAAAGCTGTTGGTAAGGGACGAATTAAATTGCAAGCAGCGCAAAGTGTTGCAAATTTCGAGGGACTTCGCGTAATTGATGGTAACCTCATCTGTTTTTTATCGGATGTCAAGGAGGGAAAGAATACCTTTTATATGCAGAAGTATTCCAAAGAACTAATTCCAGAAGGAGGTGCTGTGGAACTCGCATCATATTCCATTGAAAAAGGGATGAAGAGAGGTTGGTTTGACATTAGAATGTCTTCGAGTGAAGAATTTTTCGCCATCGTTTGGGAGGTTCCAGGTCGAAAGAATCGAAACGATGTTTACGGATTTAAAATCTTCAACACAAAAATGGAACTGATAAATGACGGAGAGTATCCGTTGCCGTTTTCTTCTAATTTATCAAAAATTCATGAACATCATATCTCTAATAATGGAGAATACTTTTTAGCAGTAACTGAGTATTCAGAACCTGAAAGAAAGCGGTATTTTACAAATAGGTTAGACTATAAGTCGCTTCATATTTTCCACATCGCAGAAGATGGATTGCAAGATTTTGAGTTGCGTTTTAAAGGGAACCGTGTAGATGCATTGGCGATGTCCTCAGATACGAATGGGATATTTACAATTACTGGGTTGTACGGTTCGAGGGATGATAATGCGGTTACGGGAATTTTTCATCAATTGGTTAATGTAGAAACTGGTTCTGTATTGAACGAGGGGTTTCAGGAATTTGATCCGGAATTTATTGTTCAAGGTTGGACCGATCGTCAAAAACGCAAAGCAAATAGAAGACAAAACAATGGGCGAGGCGCCCCGCAATTGTACAATTACAGTATGCGTGATGCAATTTTGATGCCTGACGGTAGTTTGGTGGGTACGATGGAACAATATTATGTACAAGTTAGTACTACAACAAATGGGCAAACCGGTCAGACAACCAACACGTATTTCTACTACTACAATGATATAATTGCATACAAGATCAACTCAACAGGAGAATTTGACTGGATAAAAAAAATTAGAAAATACCAGGTGTCTCAAAATGATGGAGGACCTTACAGTAGCTATGAAAGTTTTATCGATGGAGGTAAAGTTTATTTCATCTTCAACGATAACGTTAGAAATTATTCTGAAAGCGGTGAATTTATTGATACTGATTATTTGTATACCGCCAACTACAGTAAAAAGAGAAATGTTGTGGCTATCGCAGAAATTGACCTAAAAACAGGAGAGAGCTCTCGTAAAACGTTCTTCGACCGTTCTGAGGTTGAAGCTTTAGCAGTGCCAAAGTTATTCGATGTGAATTATGAATATGGTAAAATGCTTCTTTACACAGTTTGGGGGCGGAAAGAGAAGATAGGTGTTCTGAACTTTAAGGATTAACTCAGTTAAAACTTGATTTGTTTGTGCGTCTTGATTTACTTCGATACGGTCTTTTTAAAACGTCTAACAAAAGTGAAAAGTAAAAGTAGAAGTGCTACAAAACCAAAGCTTCTTCCGAGAACATCACCACGCTTCGTGTAGAAGCTTTTTTCGTCATTTAAATTAATATCACCTCTTATAACATCTTTAACCCACCAATCAGTTGATTTAACAAATTCGCCACGTTGATTTATAAAGCAAGTCGTACCTGTATTTGCAGAACGCACAATTGACCTTCTGTTTTCAATCGCTCGAAGTGATGCAAAACTTGCGTGTTGTTTATATCCAGGAGTATTTTTCCACCATCCATCATTGGTAATGATACAAATGATTTCAGCACCCTTATTGCATTGCTCTGCTACAAAACCTCCAAAGATTGATTCGTAGCAAATAACTGGTGCAATATTGAATGATGAAGTTTTAAAAATACTCGGTTCTTTTTCGATTCCGTAGCCAACAGTTGACCCCCCAAGATCAATTGACCAGCTGGACATAAATGGGAACGTTGAGACAAATGGAATTTTTTCCACTCCGGGTACAAGTTTTGATTTATGCAATACTTTTGGTGCGTTAATAGAGTCAATTAGTATTGAAGAATTGTAAGTTTCTTCAAAAACGCCAGTAGACAGAAGACGTGATGCAGCAGAGTTTTTGTGGCTAAAGTGATTGAACGTCGACGCTCCCCAAAGAAGGAGTGCATTGTTTAGATCAAATTTTGATTCGGCTAAATATTGATATTCTCTTGAATTGTTGGCGTTACCTTCGTATATGTAACTACTTATTGCGGTTTCAGGTGCCACGACTAAATCTGTTTTTGAAGTGACTTTGGTTTTTGCCAGTTCAACCATATTTTTGAGTTGCAATAGAGCCGAGCCGTTAAATTTTTCATAAGGATTTACATTGGGTTGAATAGCTACAACTTCAATTGGGTTGACTTTTTCCTCGTAGTTGAAATACATTGTTAGTGAGACAATAAAAGGAACAATCACAATAAATCCTGCAGTGTAAAATAATGGTGTTTGAATCTTCCATTTTTCGGCTTTCAAGAGTACATTTTGATAGCATCGAAAAAGAAGTAGGTTCACAATTAGCACCCAGAGTGAGCCACCCAAGACACCGGTTACAGAGTACCATTGAATCCAAGAAGGAGTTATACTAAAAACATTTCCTAGACTGAGCCAGGGCCAAGAGCTTTCCCAGTCGTAGTGAAAATATTCAAATCCAATCCAGTAGATTAATAGTGCTGCGTACCCTTCCTTGTTACCGACATATTTCTTGGTGAGGTGAAAACCGTAGAATACTAGTGCCATTAGTAAGCTGTTTACCAGAAAGGCAAGTATAGATCCTCCTGGGCTTGCATTCCATACCCAGAAAGTGGTGCCAAGGTTGTAAATAAAAAAGGTGATATACGCATGAAGAAAAACCTTTCTTGATTTGTATTTCTGTTGTGAAATCGTAGCTTCCACGAGTAAGATTGGAATCCATGAAACAAATGCGATTAGAGTTAAGCTCCCTGTAAATGGGAACGAGATAACCATTAGAATCCCGGATAAGATACTTAAGACGTAGCGGTGTTTTCTTTGAAATAAAATCACTTCATAAAAATAGTTGAAAAATCATTCTGGATATGAATTCAGTTAGATATATTCCAATTGAATACAAGTTTCTGGGTTTTTAATTTCACCTTTATTGGCGTTAGGGTTGGTCCATGAAGAAAACCATTTATTTAAAATGGCCGATTTAAAAGTAAACCGGCCATTGTATTTTCTGATTCTAGTCGAAAATAATTGTCATTTCAACGCGTCTATTTTTTTGTCTTCCTTCTGGAGTGTCATTTGTTGCTATCGGATTTGTTTCTCCAAAGTAAAGAACACTCAATCGACTTGCATCGATTCCTTTTTCAACCATAAAATCTCGAACTGCCTCCGCACGTTTTTTGGAGAGTACTAAGTTGTTTTGGTCATTTCCAATAGCATCCGTATGACCCGCAATTTGAAGCCTCCATTCTGGTTTTTTAACCAACACCTCAGTCAATTCAGTTAATGATGGTTTGGATACATCCTTGATGATGTCTCTTGCCGACTCAAATTCTAAATTGTCGAATGCTGTTTTTAATATTTCAACGACTTCTTCTTCAATTTCAGGACATCCTTTATTCGCTATTGGTCCTGGTGTTGCAGGGCAATCATCATCTTTATCAAGAACACCGTCTTCATCAGAGTCTGTATACGGGCATCCTCCATTTGCTGTTGGCCCTTTGATGTATGGGCATTTATCATCTTTGTCGAGCAATCCGTCTTCATCTGTATCTGGCCATGGACAGCCATTATTTTCTTTTGGTCCATATTCTGTTGGACATTGATCGATGAAGTCGAACAGTCCATCATTGTCTGTATCTGGACATCCATTATTGACTATTGGACCTGGAGTATTTGGACATGCATCATCATTGTCTTTGATTCCATCGCCGTCGGTGTCAGGACAACCTTTAAACTCGCGAAGACCTGGTGTATCTGGGCAGACATCTTTTGAATCAATAATACTGTCATTATCTCTGTCAGGGCATCCGTTGAATATCCTGTCTCCAGCCTCTAGTGGACATGCATCGTCTTTATCTGGTATTCCATCTCCATCCCTATCTGGACATCCATTAAATTCTACCAAACCTGCTTCCTTTGGGCATTCATCATCGATGTCTTTGATTCCATCTCCATCTGTATCTGGGCATCCCTTGAATTCCCAGAGTCCTGGGACAACTTTACATTCATCTAGACGATCTGAAACGAGGTCACCATCAGTATCTTTTGGATGGTCATAAAGCACAGGAATGCGAAGTCCAGCATAGAACTCTGCACCTTGTACTTCACCCGATGCAAAAAGAGTTCTAAAATCAGTAACCCCAATGGTAACCGGTCCTAACCTGGCGCCGAGTCCAGTTTTAAATCCACTGTATTTGTTCATTGACATTGGTAGGTGAAGTCCAAACCATGCGTAATCAAAACTAGGAGTAATTGAGAATTGATTTGCTCTTCTTACACGGTGAGGATTGCTGCGGTTTTGAACATTTATCAAACCTGTTGCATTTAAGTAGAACCATTTGTAAATATGGTAATCAATTTGAAGACTGATTGCGGTCGGCAATTGCATGAAGAATGTATTACCAGCGCTTTCATTTTCCTCCCAATCTGAGTTGTTTGTTATCAGGTTGTCAAGGATACTGTCAAATTCGAGAATACTATTTACATTTTTAAAGGTGTTCACATTAAACTGATCCGTTGTATTGATCGAAAAGTCTTTGCTTAGGCCTCCTTTCGCAAATTTCATTCCTCCGATATCTAATATGGATGCTCCTACTCTGAGTTTGTATTTGTTTTTATTTCTCATCCATAGGTTTGTTTCTCCATCCATGTCATATTTGTAATCTTTCCAGTTGGGTCTCCATTCGTAGACGAATCCGAGATCGAATCCAAGTCCAAATTTAGATGCCGACTCAGGAAGCCCAAAGGGACCATTTCGGGAAATTTCTCCACCAAGCTCATCCATAATACCCGTTGAATGTCCATAGGAGAAGTCACCTTGGATGAAATTTGCAGTGTCATTGTCTAAAAGGCTGTATCGAAAGTTTGAGGTGTTCATGTATGCAGCACTGTATCCAACAAGCCATTTTGCTTTCGCTCCCATTTTCATAAAGTGTGCTCCGTCATCCTTTAAAACTTGAGAGTAGATAAGACCATATTCAAGCCATGACATATGATTAACACTTAACAAGCCTTCGTCAAACTCCTGTTTCCATAAGTCTTCATAATTCAATCCATTTTCAGCTAAGAATGCCAGTTTTGGGTCGATATCATCAACATTGGTAATTGTTCTTGCTTTCACCGCAGCACCGACTGCAATTTTAGGATTGATGTGAAACATAAAGTTCAAAATATCAACTTGTATACTGTTGTAGAATCCAATAACATCAGTTTGATTTGGCCCGTAATTTCGTATTACGTATGGGTCAAGATTTTGAGCTGAATCTCCAGTTTCAATGGCCCAGTCATTATGAACATTGGTACCACCATTAATGTATAAATCGTTTCCATTGATCTTGTCTGGTGAGAAGGATTTTTTCCACCATTTTGGCATATCTCTTGTATCAAGAGCCAAACCATTGGTGTAACTATTGAAGTTTGCACTTCCGAGATTGAGGTCGAAGGCAAAGCGGCCATCAACAAAACTTGCAGGTTGCAGGTCTGTTCCCATTACACCTGAGTAATTACTTGGTGTAATTCCTAAATAATTTTGCGAGTAAATAGATTGTGATATACAAATGACCATCAATCCTAAGTATTTTTTCAATTGATTCATTTTTAGAGTTTTAAGTTGTTAACTGTTATTTTTCGGAGTATTGAATTATGAACTGGTCTATTATAGTAGTGATTTGTTTATGATCAGAAACGACAAGGTGTACCTTTGATTGTCCCTCTAGCGATTTCGAATTGAGTAGTTCACCTTTGGAATCGTACAGGTATACATTGTTTTCCAAACCATCGATTATTGCAACGAAAGTTTTCCCTAAATGGTTTGTATTTACATAAATATCTTCTACTTCGTTAAAGGGCAATTCTATTTGCCCAAATGAAATACCTTCTTGGTTGATGAGCTGAATCGTATTTGCTGATTTTACTAAAATTACAGCGAATGAATTGTCTTTTTGAACATTGAGTAATCTTGGTTCTATGTATGTCTCAAATTCGAATTGTAGTCCTTTTTGATCAAATTTAATTAGTCGATTATTTTTGATTGTATATTGAAGCAATTCACTCGGAATTTT
>Ga0228671_1000226_pt1 | contig 16729 bp, 16 predicted proteins | sample 89DmetaG_FD_183013 | JGI IMG/M metagenome (GOLD analysis project Ga0228671, IMG submission 183013) | Seawater microbial communities from Monterey Bay, California, United States - 89D | ecosystem: Environmental > Aquatic > Marine > Coastal | place: USA: California | collected 2016-11-05 | reverse complement strand
TGTGGATACTGCAGGAGTGTCCTTTGCCTTGATTATTCAGAATGTCCTTTGCAATGTTGACAGCATGATCAAAGTCTTTGGCTTTGTAAACAGTCAAAACTGGTGATAATTTTTCCATTGAGAATGGGTAGCTTGAGCCAATATATTGCTCCTCAACCATCAAAAATTTGGAATCTAGATGTTTTCCACTAAGGCCACTTAGCTTAGCGATTTCAGCAGCTCTTTTTGCAATAACATCACGATTAATCACTCCTCTGTCATTCCACATAGTGCCTTGAAGTTTTAGTTTCTCATCACCATTCAAAAGTGAGCCTCCCTCTTCAAGGAGACGACTAATCATAGAGTCATAGACCTTTTCATGGACAATGATGCTATTCTCAGAAGAGCAGCTTGTTGCATTGTCAAATGTTTTGGAGGTCATAATTTTATGAGAAGCGTCATTCAGATTCGCGCTTTCATCTATGATTGATGGAACATTGCCAACCCCTACTCCAAGAGTTGGGGTGCCACTTTGAAGTGCTCGCTGTATATTGTTTTGTGATCCAGTAGCTACAATGAGATCCACTAAATTAGATAATTCGTTGGTGTCCTCTTTGCTAATCGGTTCAGGCAAAGATTGGACAATATTTTTTGGCGCTCCAATACGCACTAAGGCAATTTGTATTAATTCTACAACTCTTGAACAGACCTTGGCACCTTTAGGGGATGGCGCTAGAATGATTGCGTTTCTACACTTTAGTGCATTAATCACTTTATTTAGTGGTGTTGCAATAGGGTTTGTTGACGGAACAATAGCCCCTATAACTCCAACTGGCCTAGCAATTTCAATAATCCCAGTTTGAACATTCTCGTCTATAATTCCGACCGTTTTGACATCCTTTAAATCTCTTAAAAGTCCAATAGTTTTGCGTCTATTTTTGCGCTTTTTATCCTCAACATTTCCAAGACCTGTTTGGCTCACCGCCATCTCAGAGAGCTCTTGGTTGTTTTCAGGCTGAATAACCTCCCAGGCAACTGCTAAAATTAATTCGTCAACCTGCTCTTGAGAGTAATGATTAATTATTTCTTGGGCGTCTCTCGCATCTGAAACGAGCTGCTCGATTAGTGTTTTTTGTTGGATAGTCATGTTGAATCAATTTTTGAAAAAACACTAGGGAGCTAAAAAACACTCCCTAGCTATATTTATGATCAATAAATTTTACTTTATTGAAGGCCAGCCAAAAGACCAGTTAAGTAAGCTTGTCTTTCACTCCACATATTTACAACTTCGTCTCTTGTCATTATTCTTGCAGGTGAGTTAGTTGCCTTCATCTTACCAACTGTCTTCTTTTCACCAAACATATCAGGCACCTTGCTAGCAAGATAATCAATAACATCCTGAGGTGTTCCTGCTGGAACCATCAATCCACGGAAGTTAACACTAGAGTCATCTACATCGACACCGCTCTCCATCAGCGTTGGAACATCTGGAAGATATTCATGCCTTGTAAGGTCAGCAACCGCTAAAATCTTTAGGTCTGCTGCACTTCTTGCAGAGTCAGAAAGGTTGTTAAATCCGGCAACTGTCTCACCAGCTTTAACCATTCTAAGAGCGTCTACACCGCCTGATGCAGGTATATATGTTAGATTAGCTCCTGATGCCTTTGCAAACTGTAAGAAAGCAATGTGGTGACCCACAAATTTTCCTGCACCACTGATTGTTACAGCACCCGGATTTGCTTCAGCGTGAGCAAGCAATTCACCAACTGTATTAAAAGGACTGTCTTTTCCAACAATTAAAACAGCTGGATCAGCACCCCAGTTACCTAATGGCTCAAGATTGTCAATATTATATTTTGTATCAAACACAATAGACTGAGCAATAAAGTGAGGCACGTTATAAGCGCCTAACATATATCCATCTTGTGAGGCTTCACTAGCAAACCAATTCCAACCCTTTCTTCCACCAGCACCTGGCTTGTTAAGGATGTAGATTGGTTGGCCAATTAGCCCTTCTTTTCCAGATGCAAGCGTTGCAATTCTCGCTTGGAAGTCAGTTGCTCCACCTGGGCCATAAGCTACCATGACGCCAATTGGCTTATCAGGGTAGTCAGCCTGTGCTGGCATGAGCATCAAAGATGCAATTGCCAGTAAGGCTACTTTTGTTATATTTACTATTTTCATTACTTCTCCTTTTTTATTAAAACAAACCTTCTGGTGTGCGAACCTTTAAAAGCAGTGTGAATAACGCATAGAGTGTGAGAGAGAACACAATAGTGACACCCAGTTTTATGAGTATTACACGCCAAAAGTCTTTTGGTTCTGTTGGCTTGCTGTAATACATCACAAGCGTAAAGAACACGATCATAGAGGCCAAATAAAAGCCTAATATTTTGAGTGACAAGATAAATGCAGTTGCAATAGCAATACCTGGCATTAAGTCTTTAAAATTAGTTGATTTGTCTGCTTCGCCCTTTTCAAACCAAAGCATTAAGGAGAGCACAGCAATTGTTCCTGAAATGAGCCTTGGAAATAGGTAGTCTTCATTATTTCCTAAGACAAAGGATGCATAAACCAGAAAAGCACTAAAAAGAGTAATTAGGACTGTAGAAATTTTAAATGGTTTATTCATAATTCTATTTAGATTTTCGACTCGAGTAGATGCCATAAGCAATTGATGCTAGACACAAGACAATTAAAATCAGATTGATTGTTCCTGAAGTAAAGTGTTGGAATGAGCTACCCTTTGCGTTTCCTATCATGTTGCCAAGTAAGAATTTTTCTTCAGTCATCGTTCCTAAAATTAAACCAAGCACTACAGGAACAGGACTAAATCCAGCCTTACTGCCAAAGTACATCAAAGTTCCTAAGACAAACATAATTAACACATCAGAATAATCATTCTGGATGCTGTAAGTCCCAAAGACTGCTAACAATAAAATACCAACTGCCATGTAGTTATCTGGGACTTTCATAATCCATTTGCTATGGCGACTTAAAAATAGACCAATAATTAGCATCAAAATCTGAGCAATGATTAGCGAATCAATAAAAGTCCAAACAACCTCAGTGTTTTTTGTAAAGATATCGTGTCCAGGAAAAATTCCATGAATCAACAAGCCACCAAGCAGAACTGCTGCAGTTGGACTTCCAGGAATACTCAAGGTTAAAAGTGGTATTAATGATGGACCAACCATCGAGTTATTAGCGCTCTCTGCAGCAATGATGGCCTCAGGCTCACCCTTTCCATAGTTTGACCTATTAGAACTCACTTTTTTAGATTGGTCATAGGCAACAATACCGGCGATTTGGCCTCCTGCGCCAGGGATTATTCCAATCACCGAGCCTATAATAGAGCCTATTGAGAGGGCTTTGATTTTCCCAGAAACCAGCCTAAAAGACTGCATTAAAGTTGAGTCGCCTGTGGCTGAGAACACTTCGTTTTTACGGCCGTAAAAATTCTCTAGGAGATTCCAGACTTGAGGCATTGCAAATAAACCAATCAGACCAACAACGATATGAACTCCGCCTTCTAAGTGATCAGTGAAAACAAATCGCTCCATAGCACTTGTTGGATGCTCTCCAATAGTTGCCAGCATGAGTCCAAATAAACCTGACATCAATCCTTTGATGACAGATTTTGCATCTAAGGTTGCAATAATGGTAATACCTAAAATAGCAACCCAGAATAGCTCTGTTGACATGAACTTAAGAGACAGTGCTGCAAGAGGAGGTGTAAAAAATATAAGAATTAATACACCAAATATACCGCCAACAAAAGAGCTCATAAAGCAGTAATGAAGAGCATCTTTGGCCTTGCCACTTTGAGCCATTTTATGCCCATCCATTGCCGTTGCTATATTGGCTGGTGCCCCTGGTACGTTGACCAGTATGGCGCTGATTGCGCCGCCAGCGACTGTAGCCGTATACATAGCACCAAGAAGTATTAAACCACTCTCAGGCTTCATATGGAAAGTAAAAGGGATTAGAAGTGCAACTGACATTGTAGGGCTAAGTCCAGGAAGAGCCCCAAGAATGATGCCTGCGAATGTACCGCCTACTAGAAGCGCTATATGATAAACAGTAAAAACATTATCAAAATAATTTAAAAATTCCATTGTGTCCCCTCATAAACACATATTAATTCATATATATGAATATAAAAACTCATATATATGAGTAAAGCATGCTACACTTACGATATTTAATTGTCAATAAAAAAAATTAACTGAGCAGAAGAAAATTTACTTAAAGTTTGCTAATTGCTTATTAAATCAATCTAATCAAGACAAAATTAATATTTAAAATAATTGTTAAAAAAAACACTGTTAAGGATTTATGTCTCAAAAGCTCTATCAAAAGGTAATCGATTTTATTAATAATCAAATTAATAGTGGTGATCTTATTATTGGTGATTTGATTCCATCTGAATCTCAGCTCTCAAAGAAGCTTAACGTGAGTATAGGCACTGTTAGAAAGGCAATCGATAAACTTGAGAATAGCAAAGTACTCTACAGACACCATGGAAAAGGGACTTATGTTTCAGATCATGGGTTTGACAATAGTATCTTTAACTTCTTTAGTTATGGTAAGCAGGATGGATCCTCTATTCGTATCTACAAAACAACCCCAGTAAGAGTCAAAGAGAAAGCATCTGCAGAAATTGCCTTTCAGCTTGGAATTAATCAGGGCGATGAAGTTATCTATCTCGAAAGGCTTGGTTACATTGACAAAAAAAGCCCTATTATTGTAGAAAAGTCATGGTGGGTTGCTGAAGTTGTCGAGGGCTTGCAAGACCCATCGATACACATACCTGATCTGTTGTATGCGGTTATTCTTAAACAATTTAACACCCAGATTACCTCGTCTCAAGAGGTTTTAACGGCTGGGATCTCAGACAATGAAATTGCTGAAACGCTCCACATTAATCAAGGTGATCCAGTCGTTATTTTGAACCGACATTCTTATGCCAAAGATAAAGGCTTGGTAGAGTTTAGAATTACAACTGGTAGAGCCGATATGTTTAGTTATACAACAACGATTGGAAACCCCGACGCATAGACTGAATATGTTTTGCCTTCATTAATTTAAGAGGTTAAACTTAGCAGCTATGGATAATGACTTTACCCAAGAACGAGAAGATCTCGCAGCTGCTTTTAGGTGGACTGTAAGGCTTAATATGCATGAGGCAGTCGCCAATCACTTCAGTTTGGCAGTTAATGAGAGTGGCTCAAAGTTTCTTTTGAATCCTATCGGTATGCATTTTTCTGAAATATCTGCAAGTGATCTGATACTGATAGATGCCAATAACAAAGATACTATGAATCAGCATAATGCTCCAGACCCTACAGCTTGGGCAATACATAGTGCACTCCATCGAAATAATCCACACGCTCGTTGTATTCTTCATTTGCATCCAAAATATGCAACCATCTTGTCTTCACTAGATGACAAAGAAATGAAGCCTATTGATCAAAATACAATGCGCTTTTATAAAAGGGTCTCTATTGATAGAGACTTCAGCGGCATGGGCTTAGGTAAAGAGGCAGAAAGATTGAGCACCCTTCTGGGTAAAAATCCTGTCCTTTTGATGGGAAATCATGGCGTTCTAACTGCTGCTAAAACTGTTGCCAGCGCATTTGATGAATTGTATTACTTTGAAAAATCTTGCCAAACCCTTATTGAAGCATATCAAACTGGTCAAAAGCTTCATGTCGTAAATCACAAAGTAGCTAAAAAAACGGCTCAACAGTGGCAAGATTATGACGCCTCTGATCTTCATTTTGCAGCACTAAAGCGAATTTTAGACAAAGAAGAGCCCGACTATAGAAACTAAAAAACAGGAGAGATCATGCCAAAACTTGACATTGATTATGTAAGAACACAATTCCCAGCTTTTAATGATCCATTAAGTGCTAAATGGTCCTTTTTTGAAAATGCTGGTGGAAGCTATGTCCCGTCAAATGTAATCGAGCGCTTGAATCATTTTATGACCTCTACCAAAGTTCAGCCATACGCAGAGTTTGATACCTCGGCTATAGCTGGCGAGAATATGGACAAGGCGACCAATTTTTTTGCTGAGATGATTAATGCTAATAATGATGAAATCATAATTGGTGGCTCAACCACAATGAACATGTATGTTCTCTCGAATGCTATGAAAAGCCTTTTAAAGCCGGGAGATGAAGTGATTGTTACTAATCAGGACCATGAAGCAAATGTAGGCGCCTGGAGAAGGCTTGCTGAACACGGGATGATAGTTAAGGAGTGGCAAATCAATAATGATACTGCTGAACTTGAAATAGATGACTTAAAAGCACTCTTATCTAATAAAACAAAAATTGTTGCGGTGACTCACTGCTCAAATATTGTTGGATCTATCAATGATCTAAAATCAATCGCTGAACTAGTCCATCAATACGATGCATATATTGTTGGAGATGGTGTCTCTTATGCTCCCCATGGATTCCCAGATGTAAAGAGCCTAGACGTTGATTTTTATGCTTTTAGTCTTTATAAGACGTATGGACCTCATTTGGGTCTTTTGTATGGAAAAAAAGAGATTCTTAATCAACTACCTAATCAAAATCATGAGTTTTTAGAGGGTGATGTGCCCTACACTCTTAATCCAGGGGGACCAAATCATGAAGAGCTCTCATGCTTAGTTGGAGTTTATGAATACTTTATGAACCTCTTTGAACATCACTACCCTGGTGAAAACCTCCCTATCAGAGAGAAAATTCATAAGGTAAATGAGTTAATTGCAGAACATGAAATGGAGATTGCTAATCCACTTCTAGACTACTTGAGTAATAGAAGTGACATAAGACTCATCGGCAAGAAAACAATTACTGGCAAAGATAGAGCGCCAACAATCGCCTTTACCATGAAAAACAAGTCATCCAAAGATTTAAGTAGCGAGCTTGTAAAGCATGGGATTGCAACAAGGAATGATAATTTCTATGCCTGGAGATGTTTAATGGCTCTAGGTATAGATGTTGATGATGGTGTTGTAAGAACTAGCATGGTTCATTACAACACTCATAATGATGTCAGTAATCTAATTAAAGCTTTAAAACAGATTTAGATTGAAAAAAACTCTCTAAAAAGAGAGTCGTTTTATTTTTGATTAGTACCTTTATTCAACCAGTGATGTGATTTTTAACGAAGCGTGATTAACGCCAGCATTCTCTCTACTTTCAATCATATTAGGCTCTTTTAATTGCTTGTCCGCGATTGAATTCATTTCGACAACTGTATAAACATTACTTTCATTGCCCTTTTCATGGCCATACGCTAAAACTTTAACGTTATTATTTAATCTCATAGCCTCATTAGATTCGAATGCTTTTTTCCAGACCTCGTAACCTTTGGTAACTTCAAAATTTGATATTACTATCATTTTTCTCCTTTATTTTGAATAGCAGCTCCTTGAACAGGAGCTGCATGTGAGAAGACTTTAATTTTCAATTTTTTCAAACATCGCCTCTTTGTCAGCATCAGTTTTGGCCGCATACTCTTCTTCCGTTAACATATGCCAGCCTACACAATCTCCAGTCGGTGATCTACCGCAACCACATGTACCATTTTCTTTTTTTACGTTATCCATCTTTTTTCCTTTAAATTGTTAAATTATTGCCAGCTTTTGACTTCAGTGCTGGCGACTGATTAAATAACGCCTCTGCAGATTAATAGCGCTTAGTCATTGAAAAAAAATTATAATCATTTATAATTTGCAATAAAGCCAGTATTAATCAAATTACTATTACATATTATGAAACAATACTCTTTAATTGAATTAGAAACTTATCAGGCTGTTGTTGAAGCCGGCAGTTTTAACCTAGCTGCTGACAGATTGAGCACAAGTGCTGCAACTGTGAGTCGTCGCATAAGCACCCTAGAGTCAGCTTTGGGAGTAAGGTTACTCAATCGGACGACCAGGAATATAAATCTGACAGAAGCTGGTGAGCAATACCTTGAGGATGTTAAAAATATCTTAGCAGGTGTTGAAAGCTCAGAAGACAGAATTAGGGAAGGTAAAGCAGAAGCAAAGGGCGAATTACGAATTGCAGCCCCACTTAGTTTTGGCATTAAGCATTTATCCCCAATACTTCCTGCTTTCATGAAAAGTCACCCAAATATAAACATTAACTTAAAGCTTGAAGACAGCCAGACTGACCTTCAAGCTGAAGGAATAGATATAGCGCTTCGGATTACTCAAAATATTAAGGATTCATCCCTTATTGCAACGCCCTTGTGCTCAATTCCCATTGTAATTTGCGCCTCACCAGACTATATCAATAAACACGGCAAACCTAAATCCATAAATGACATTCAAAAGTACAATTTTCTTGGTTATAGCTTAGCAACCAATAACCTTCAAAATCGACTTGGTTCAAATTCTGAGCCTCGTATTGGCTTTGTAGCAAACAATGGTGATGTCATAAGGGAGGCTGCTGTTAATGGTCTTGGCATTACGGCACTTCCACTATTCTTGATTGAAGATGATTTAAAAAATGGAAAATTAGTAACGATAATTGAAAATCAAGTTAAACCCGAAACACTCTATGTCGTTAGGTTATCTAGAAGGTTTACCCCAACAAAGGTCACAGTCATGGTTGATTATTTAAGAGACACCTTTAAAGACTAAAACAACCAAAAAAACTAAACCTCTTGATACAAGGTTGGAAACATTTTTCCAGATAAATCGTCTCCATTTTTATAGCCATTAATCTCCATTATCGACCTTTCAGCTTGGGCCCAATCCCCTCGATACTCAATCTTAGAGCCTTCTTTAGCCATTCTCAGAGTATATCTATGAATAGTGCTCTTTGGTATAGACTGGCTTAAGCTTCCATGTAAAGTTCGGATATCAAAAAAAACGCAATCACCAACTTCTAAGTCCCACTGAAGGAAGTCATAGTCATCTTTGTTGTTTAGTATATCAGGCGTGATGTCATAGCTTTTACCATTAACCACTCCAGCCTTTCCATCGTCGGGGTGTCCCTCTTGAAATCGAGTTCGTACATAAAGCTTATTCCAAAGGTGTGAACCCTTAATCCACGCAATTGCTTCTTCTTTAGGGACTGGCTCAAGCGGAAGCCATAATACACACATCGTTCCCTCAAAATCAAAGTATGAAATGTCATGATGAAATGGTGCCCCGGACTTCGATCCGGCCTCTCTAAGAAACCAGTTGTCCATGACTAAATTGATTTGCTCAGCATCCATCAACTCTGAAGCCATCTGAGCGGTAGGAGAATTGTAAACAAAATCCTTGAATTCATCGAAAAGATCCCATGTCCAAAAATCTTCAAAGTACCCAGGAGCATTTACATCTTTGGTATGCTTTACAAAACGAGGGCTGGGCTGTTTAATATCTTTAGAGATACCCTCTCTAAGTTTTTCAATCCACTCTCGATCGAATTTGCCTTTTATTAAAACAGCACCATCTTTTTTATACTGATCGGTCTGATCAGTATTGAGCAGCTTACTCATTCAAAGTTTTAGACTTAGACTGCGCAGGTCATGTCGCTTCCGCAACACAATGGTGATTTGATTTTGCCATGCCCATTGGGACATTTTGAGATCTGAACTGAACTCCCATCATCAAGCTTAAGTGAGTCATCAACCAAAGGCTCGTCACACTTAGCACAGGTTGCATTTACAGACATTCCACAATTATCACATTCATATGTAGCCATCTCAATCTCCGGATTAATTAAATGAATACATATTATCAGAATCGAATAAAAAAATAACATAAGAATTATTTTTTTATGATTAATAATTTAAAACGTATATCATTGGAGAGTGTATGAAATATAAATTTTTAGTCATTATTTTTACTCTTTGTTTGGCCTCAATATCCTATGCTGGAGGTGACGACAGAGACCAACAACTTCCTCTTAACTCTCTCAACACAGAGCAAAACATTGATGAAGATGCAGCGCCTCGATTTTTACAAGAGAATGATGAAATTGCTCAAGATGAAGAAATACAGCAAGGGCAAAAAGAAATAGAGGCGCTCATTCAAACAAAGCTTGCTGAGCAAAAGAATTTAGAGCCTTCGTCTGATGAACAAACAGATGAGGTCATTTCGTCAAATAGTAATGCACAAACATTCATTGACCGCTACATTAAATCGGATCAAGGCATCCTAATTATGCTTTTTCTCTTTGTTGTTTCACTAATTTTAGTTTTTAATTTCTTTGTTCGAGAAAAATAACTAGTCCTGGTTTGAGTAATGGAGCGCAATCTTTGACGCTAAATTCGCGTTATTTTGAATTAGTTTAATGTTTGCATCCAAACTCTTGCCCTCAGTTAATTCGTTGACTTTAGACAACAAATAAGGAGTAATTTCCTTACCAGAAATGTTTTCATTGTTCGCCTCAATAATGGCCTCATTAATGGCCTCATTCATAATGCTGCTCTCAAGCTCAAAGGCCACAGGTATTGGATTTGTAACTAATACGCCGCCATCAATAGACAAGCTCCATTTGGTTTTTAGTATCTCTGCAATCTCGAGCGCTGAGTCGATCTTATAGTCGACATCAAAGCCAGATTCTGATGAGTAAAAAGCTGGAAGCTCTGATGTTTTGTAGCCAATCACTGGGACACCTTTTGTTTCAAGATACTCCAGTGTAAGCCCTATATCCAAGATTGCCTTAGCTCCTGCACAGACAACACAGACATTTGTGTTAGCAAGCTCTTCTAAATCGGCCGAAATATCTAGAGTATTTTCAGCGCCTCTATGAACCCCTCCAATGCCTCCAGTAGCAAATACGGCTATTTTGGCAAGATTTGCAATAATCATCGTTGACGCAACTGTCGTAGAACCTGAAAGCTTCTGAGCTACGGTTATAGGAAGATCTCTCCTAGAGACTTTTTTAACCTCCTCATTAGTCGCTAAAAACTCAATCTCTTCATTAGTTAGTCCAACCTTTAATCGCCCATTAATAATGGCAATAGTAGCTGGTACAGCTTTATTAGATCGGACAGTATCCTCAACCATCAGAGCAGTCTCAACGTTTTTAGGGTAAGGCATTCCATGTGAGATAATGGTCGACTCAAGTGCGACAACTGGCTCCTTATTTTTTATTGCTTTCTCGACATCAGGATGAATGTCTAAGTAGTCACTATATTTCATGCTGTCTCTTCCTTTAATAATAATTTAACTCGCTCTTCTGACAAGTCATCACTAATAGTATTGGCGCTTCTGAGTGCAATCACTGCTGCTGCAGAGGCAAACTCAGCAGTCTCTTTAATGCCATTGAGCTTAAGAAATCCATATACAACACCAGCAGTAAAAGCATCTCCAGCGCCATTAGCGCTAATCATATTAACCCCTTTATGAAGGTATTGTCCAAAATTTTCACCGTCATAATAAAAGACCCCATCTTCCCCTAGGGTAATAAAAATCTGCTTGCAACCCATATCAAAAATTATTTTTGCTGCCTTGAGCATACTCTCGTTATCGGTAATCTTAACCCCAGAGATAAGTTCAGTCTCTAATCTATTTGGCTTGACGGTGTGGAATCTGCCAATTAGTTTGAGTATTTTAGATGTTTTAGCAAACGAGACAGGATCCAAAAACAAAGGGATATTACTGTATTTATCAGTCAAATATTCTATGACTGGTATGGGAATATTAGTATCAACCACGATTGCACTACTTTGCTCAATAGTTAGATTCCATTTATCAATGTCCTGGATCGTCATTTCTTCAATAATCCTCATGTCTGATATCGATACCAGCATATCGTTATTGTCATCTAGAACTGATAAATACTGACTTGTAGGCAGATGACTATGCTTTTTGATGAATGAAGTATCAACACCAGATAAACTAGATTTATTGACGACAAAATCTCCTAGCGCGTCATTACCAACATACGACAATATCTTTGAATGTATGTTGAGTTTAGAAATATTCTCAGCAATATTCCTTCCAACTCCCCCAGCTGACATGACTATCTCTCCAGGATTTGAATCATTAAAAACGAGCGGATTGACAGAAGAGCCTTGGAGGTCAATGTTTAAACCGCCAATCACTGAAACGAAGGGTTGTGCTGATCTGTATTGCATGGAGCAGAGGAATAAGAAATTAATAATATTATCTCACTTTTTTAAAGCATAAATTATCACAAAAAAGTTTTAAAAATTACCCTATAGATGATTAGTGAATTAACTAAAATTGTCTCTCAATGAATAATGTATATGTAGTCCTTGGTAACCAGCTTTTTGAGCCCAACCTATTGATAAATTTAGGCTGTGAACATGTTTTCATGTCAGAAGATTTTCAGCTCTGCCGATATGAAAAGCACCACAAGCTCAAACTCTACTTATTCCTAACTGCAATGCGTGAATACAAAGATGAACTCGAAGACTCGGGTATTTCTGTTCATTACTCAAAACTTAACGATAGAGATGAGAATGAGTCATACCTGAGCCACCTTGAAAGATTCCTCATTAATAACAACATTAATCAGGTTAATCTCTTTGAAATTGAAGATAAGCCATTTGAGAAAGAGCTACTAGATGGCATCGCTAACCTTGATATCAAGACAAATGTCCACGCATCGCCAAACTTTTTATTCTCAAGGGATGAGTTTCACTCCATTACGAAAGATAATAAAGTCTTTAGAATGGCTAATTTCTATCAAAAAGGAAGAAAGAAGTTTAATATCTTGATTGATGATAATCAAAAGCCGATTGGTGGCAAGTGGTCGTTTGATCAAGACAATAGAAAAAAAATACCATCAAAAACGCCTATCCCAGAGATGCCAAAGTTCAAGACGTCTCAATACCATGAAAGCATCTGCAGTCTTATTAATGAGCACTTTAGTGAACACCCTGGGCTTCTTAGGAATCCCTGGTTTCCAGTCACAAGAAAGGATGCAGAGGATCAATTCAGTGACTTCATTAAAAACAGGATGGGTAATTTTGGTATTTATGAGGATGCAATGCTTGAGGGTAAAAACTTCCTATTTCATAGCTGCATTAGCTCCTCATTGAATATTGGACTCTTATCCCCCAAAAAAGTCATTCAAACATTATTAAATTGTGCTGATGAGTATCAAATTCCAATGAACTCTCTTGAGGGTTTTATCAGGCAGGTTTTGGGTTGGAGGGAATTTATTAGAGGCATCTATCAAGTCAAGGGTGACTACCAAATGAATCATAACTATTGGAATCATACAGGCAAGTTAACAGACAGCTGGTATAACGCATCTACAGGAATACTGCCACTTGATGATTCAATTAAGACTGCGATTCAGGATGGCTACAATCACCACATCCCTAGACTCATGGTTATCAGCAACCTGATGAATCTTTGCGAAATTGATCCCAAAGAGATATATCGCTGGTTTATGGAGATGAACATCGACTCGTCAGAATGGGTCATGGTGCCTAACGTATTTGGCATGGCGACCTATTCAGACGGTGGTCTCATGTCAACAAAGCCATACACCTGTGGATCTAATTACTTCCTAAAAATGAGTAACTATAAGAAAGGTGAGTGGTGTGATATTGTGGATGGCCTCTATTGGCGTTTCATTGAAAAGAATAGGAGTTTTTATCAATCCAATCCTAGACTATCTCTTCAAGCTACATTTTTAGATAGACTCAAACCAGAGCGAAAAGAAATGATTTTTAGTAAAGCTGAAAACTTTATCAGAGAACATACTTCATAAAAAAAGGGCTAACGTTAGTTAGCCCTTAATCTTATCCTTTTAAAAATTTAACTAGTTCTGCTTGATTCGGCCATCAGTGTATCCACTGTAGCCAGGGTTTGCACCAATATAGTCAGCAACAACCTCGGCTAAGTCTGGACCAAAGTCATAGATATCAGAGGCTGATCTAAAGACTTTATAACCGTCACCACCACCCCGAATAAAGTTATTTGAAACCATACCGTAGGTCTTATTTAAATCAAGTGGCATCCAGCTTCCATCTTCATCGATCTCAATGGAAGTTACTCTCCCGCCGTTAGCGGGCTTAGAAGCATCAAAGGTAAATCTCATTCCAGAAACTTGCGGAAATCTGCCAGCAACATCCTCAACTTCACTGACGCCATTCTCAATGGCAGTCAATAGCTGCTTACCTGTAACTTTAAATGTCGAGAGCGTGTTTTGAAATGGAAGAATAGTCATTACCTCTCCGAGGGTCACATCACCTGCATCAAGGGATGCCCTAATGCCTCCAGAGTTTGCCAAAGCAATCGTATAACCCTTATCGATGACCGCATCCCTCATAGCATCAGCAATCATATTTCCCATGTCGCATTCCTGGACACGACATACCGCTCTATCACCATTGAGCGACGCAGAAACATTCCCAACCTGGGTTTCTTTAAGCTTATTAATTGGCTTTTCTAAAATATCTAAGCGTGTAACGATTTGAGGGTCTTCTTCAACAGAAGAATCAATCAAGATTGGTTCACCCTCTGCAGAAATGACATTGCCCGCATCATCAAACACTAGATTAAGTTCGCCGAGATACTTTCCGTAGGCATACGCCTGAATGATTTGAACGTCATTAACAACTGTGGGGTATGGACCAACTGCTCTCTTGTTTGTATTCGACAGTAACGCATTGTCGTGACCACCCACAATCACATCGACTCCATTAGTGTTAGCAGCAATCTCCTTATCTATGGCATAAGACGAGTGAGATAGAAGGATAATTTTATTAACCCCCTTTGCCTTTAAAACACGAACTTCAGACTGAACTGCATTGATTGCATCAGTGAAAATGATATTATCGCCAGGACTAGATAGATCTTTGACATCTTCAGTCACTACACCAATAAGTCCAATTTTTTCACCACCCTTCTCAACTATTGTCGACTTTTGAAGAATGTCTCTTAATGCTGGTTCAAGACTTATATGAGCATTAGCCATAAGCACTGGAAAATCAACTGCCTCCATGAAATCTCTCAAAGTCTCTGGACCATCATCAAACTCATGGTTACCAACGGCCATGCCATCGTATTCAAGAGCATTCATCATGCCTGCTGCAACTTTACCTTTATAAAGATTATAAAAGAGTGTTCCTTGGAACTGGTCACCGCCATCTAGTAGTATTGTGTTTTCATGTCTGCCGCGTGCCTCTTTAATAGCTGAAATTAACCTTGCTGTTCCTCCAAAGCACTTGCCTTCAGCATTGCTCTCAGCTGAGCAGTTATTGTCATACTTGCTGATAGGTCTAAACCTTGCATGAAAGTCATTAGTATGCAGAATCGTCAACTCAAAGCCTTTATGTCCATCAGCTATAGTTGGTTGAGCAAACATACCAAAAGTTAAAAAACAACTCAAGCCGATAACAACCGGCATCGTTACTCTATCCTTCAATCTCAATGATTGAAATAAATCAAAACGCTTCATAGCTCTATTCTCCCTTTAATTAAATAGATCAAAATATTTCGAGTAATCAGTAAATTACAATTTTATTGTAGACCTTTTTATAGGGTTTGAAAAGGATTAATTTACTGACAATAAATTCCATTGCGCACAAAGACTTATTGTTACTGGCAATGATGGACTTATTGAAATATAAATTCTTATTTAGAGGTATTTAGTTTTTAGATTAGAAAACCAGTTTGATACATCTAGATTAATTGAGTAAAGACAAGGGAGAAGAACTAGAGTGACAAAAGTACCGAACAACAAGCCATAGCCAAGAGCCATAACCATTGGCTGTAGGAATGCATCTTTACCCCCGAATCCATAGATTAGCGGTAAAACTCCCGCGAGAGTTGTAAGAGTTGTTAAAACAACAGCCCTTAAACGATCCTTAGCTCCTTTTGCAATCCATTCTTTCGAAATTGCGCTCTCTCCAGCTTCTTTCTTGATGTGATTCAAGTGACTGATCATAACTAGTGAGTCATTGACGACAACCCCTACCAACGCCAAGACCCCCAATAATACAAAAAAGCTAAATGTCTCAGAGTGAAAAAAGAAGGCCCAAACAACACCAATCAAGGCAAAGGGAATACTTAAGATAACTAACAACGGCTGAGAGTATGAATTAAACAGCAGTGATATAAGCATATAGATTCCGAATACAGCAAAGCCAAGCGCCAAAGAAAAGTCACTTAAAGCCTCTTTTGCCTCCAAGGAGCTACCTCCTTCTATAGCACGAACTTCAGGAAAATTATTGATCAAATCAAGCTCATCAAGCGCTCTTTGTGATACAGATTGAGCCGTAGTTATCGCGTCCTCTACCGCTGCACTTACTTTAACAACTCTCTCACCATTTAGGTGTTTATAGTTTGGATCACCCGGCGTCTCAACAACACTTGCAAATTGAGACATTGGGATCATTCTTCCTTGGTTGTTTCTGATTGAAGTTTTCGTAATGTAGTCATCAGAATAATTACTATCACCAAGATACATTTTCACGTTTAGGCTAGTGTTGTCAAAATCTACGTCAGAAACGTCCATTCCAGAATAAATTGTCCTCAAATGACTGTAAACCTGCTGATATTGAATCCCTAGTCTTGCCATTGACTCATAATCCAACAACACCTCAATACGATTTTTACTTAAATCATCATCACGATCAATATCACTTACACCGTCGTAACTGTTAAGAATCTTTTCAAGTTGATCAACAGCTGCCTGTCGCTGAACGTCATTACTACCAATTAAACTGAGTTCAATATCCAGTGAACCGCTAGGGCCACCCCTATTTGTCCTAAAATTAATCCTGGAGACGCCTTCAATATCTTTTGTTTCTGCTTTAA
>Ga0228671_1000225_pt1 | contig 16737 bp, 19 predicted proteins | sample 89DmetaG_FD_183013 | JGI IMG/M metagenome (GOLD analysis project Ga0228671, IMG submission 183013) | Seawater microbial communities from Monterey Bay, California, United States - 89D | ecosystem: Environmental > Aquatic > Marine > Coastal | place: USA: California | collected 2016-11-05 | reverse complement strand
TTCGATCCAATCGGAACCAATACACACAGTGTAATGTCATTAAATAGGAGATTAAGCGAGGATGAACGTCGCACCATACAGCAAGAAGTTGACAAAATATACGATCGCTTCAAGGAGGTTGTAGCAATTGGAAGAGGAATGACACTGGAGCAAGTTGGAATCGTTGCTCGCGGTCGCGTTTGGACCGGCACAGACGCGCTCGAAATTGGACTTATTGATCAACTCGGCGGATTGCAGGATGCCATTGCATATGCTGCGAAAAAAGCCGGGATATCAAAAAAGAAGGTACTCTTCTACCCCATCGCAGAGAAAGACAACTTAACCGCAATCATTGAAGCCATTGAGGAATCTACCGAATCAATAAAAATAAAAAACAAACAACTCTCAGAGAGCATCCTAAAATACTACGAAAATTTAAAAAAGATAGAGTCAATATCTGGTATACAAATGAGAATGCCACTTGTACCGCAGTTTAATTAGAAATCCATACAATAATTACTCTGTTATACGTTTACAATATAAAGGAAAACTAGCGGTTTACACACAATGACCACACGAATAATTGGTATAATTTTACTTTTTACTTTTTCGAATGCCTTTTGTCAAGAGAACAAAGAATGGCACAGCTTCATATATGCAGAGGCTGGCGGACCAGGAAATATTGCATCTATTAATATCGAGCACTGCTCAGTTGAGAACAATAATATTAAAATAGGAGCTCGATTCGGATTAGGAACGTCTCGATTCAAAGATTTTTCGGATAACTTTAATCCCGACTTTTATGTGCCTTTTGGTGTTTTTGTTGATTACTCACTCCTAAAAAAATCCACCCAAAGATTATCCGTAACCGCTGGAAGTGGTTTGATTCTTGCCTCTGTCGTACATGCAAATGATGAGTTATTGGCAGAACGAAACATACAATTTAATTCTTACTTCCAAATTGGAACTTCATATCTACTTTCCGAAAAGATTCTATTTCGTTTATCTTACACACCAATCCTAACGAAGAATTTGGGTGTTGGGCATTGGGGAGCACTATCAATTGGACATACTTTTTAACGATGAAAACAGCCCTCATAATCCTCATTGGAGTTCTACTTTTTTCATGCAAAAAAGGAGAAATAACGGTCATCAACCTAAACAACAATCATATCGAATTAATGGGACACGGTGGAATGGGATATTCAAATTTGTACCCTACAAATACAGCAGAGTCAATTTTAAAATGCTTAGGTAAAGGTGCTGATGGAAGTGAAATAGATATTCAACTCACCGCCGACAACCAACTGGTGGCATTTCATAATGCCACGCTCAATGAAAACACCAATTTTACAGGGAAAATAAGAGATTACTCTTGGAATCAATTAAAAGATGTTCGCTACACATCAACGGCTCAGCTCAATTACAAATTGATGAATTTAAGTGAATTTCTATCTTCTCTCGATGGAATAGAGAACTATACTTTCACGCTCGATATTAAACTAAACAAGGGAGCTGAAGAGACTACTGAATACATTGATGATTTCACCGATGCATTAGATGAAATTTACTCAGCATTTCCAATTGAAAATAGTGTATTTATTGAATCACAGAACGAATACTTCCTTCAAGAAATGCAATCAAAAAATGCACAAATAAAACTATATATTTATCCGCAAAAATTTGAAAGTGGGCTATCAATTGCAATGAATTTAGGATTGCATGGCATCTCCATAAGCAATGACAGAATCAATACCGTACAAGTGAACTTAGCACACTCAATGAATCTGTTTGTTACAGTTTGGGGAGTGAACAACAGAAGTAGCAATATTGATGCTGTCCAGAAAAATCCTGATATGATTCAAACAGATGCTGTAAATCATCTTGTTCGATACCTCAAAAACAACTGAATCCATTTATAAGATTGAGATTTTTCCGATCTGAATAAAAAAATCCCTCTTGAAGGTTAAGAGGGATTAATAATTTTTAGTGACCGTCAATTTGGATTGACATATCGAATTACATTTTAGAAACCATTTCATTGAATTGATCGTATGAAACTTCTTTTTCAGATAGTTTTACTGTCTCTTTGAAGTAAACGGTCAATTTTTGCTCAGCCAACATGTCATAAACTCGATTTGCCTCCTCCTGGTTCTGTAATACCTGCATTGCAGACTTTGTTAACTCTGCATCCTCTGGCGCTGGCATTCCATATTGCGCATAGTTATTTACTAAGAGACCTTTTGTAAATGCTATTACTTCCTCATTTTCAAGTTTGATTTCATTTGTCTTAAAGATGTGCCCTTGAATCAGTTGCCATTTCAAACTTTTTGCATACGAATCGTATTCAGCTTCAATTTGCTCATCCGTAACTTCTTTTTCATTTGAGAGTTTAATCCAACGCTTCAGGAATGCATCTGGTAATTCTGCCTTCGTCTTTTCCAACAACGATTCATATACCGAACGTGTCAGCATTTTATCAGAATCATTAACAAACATTCCGTCTAGGTCAGCCTTAACACGCGCTCGAAGTTCTTTTTCATCCTTAACGGCATCTGGTCCAAACAGTTTATCATAAAGCTCAGTGTTCAATTCTGCCAATTCCATGGCCTTAATTTCGTTGATCGACAATTGAAACTTATTTGAAATTGTTCCAAGGTCAGCTTCAGTGATTCCTAGCATTGCGGCTGTATCGGCGCCTCCTTTTGAAACTGTTGTTGGGTCAACAATTGTTTTATCTCCAACCTTTAAGCCCATCAACTGTTTGGCTACTTTTTTATCTGTTACAAATTCCATTGATATGGTAGAGGTGTGCATAATGCCTCCTTCTTTAATCGAATCGTCGTCATTTAACTCAACAAACTGCGCCATAATCATATCTCTCTCCCCGACCTCATCAGCAGAAGTCAATTTTCCATAGCGGCGCCGTAAGTCTTCAATCTGCTTATCGATTAACTTTTTGTCCACCTTGACCTTTACATAATCAAATTTATTTTTTCCAGAAAGAGCAACCTTAATTTCAGGAGCCAATCCTATGTCATAGGTAAACTCAAACTCCGCTGGGTTATCAAAGTCACCTTCAAAGTTACCTTCTCCCTGTGGGATTGGATTTCCAAGGATGTTAATTTTATTTTCAGCAATAAATCCTTGAAGTGACTCATTCACCAATTTATTTAGCTCCTCAGATAAAACACCTTTACCATATTGCTTTTGAACCAACCCAAAAGGAACATGCCCTGGACGAAACCCAGGTATTTTAGCAGTTTTGCGGTACTTATCTAAAGTTGCTTTCACTTTTCCAGCGTAATCTTCAGGAGTTACAGTAACCTTTAAAATAGCATTTAATGCATCAACGTCTTCGCGAACTACATTCATCGTTCTTCTTTATTAATAGTTATAAAACAAAAAATGGTATAAGTCCATCTTATACCATCCTTTAATAAGTGCGGATGGAGGGAGTCGAACCCACACACCTCACGGCACTAGATCCTAAGTCTAGCGTGTCTACCAATTTCACCACATCCGCAATAATTTCAACTACCAAAATCTCGTTTTATCTTGGTCTCCATTCGTCTAAAAATGGAGTGCAAAGTTATGTATTTATTTTAAAATGAAAAGAATGCAGAGACTTTTTTTTAATATGGTTATTTATAAAACGATCCTATAAATCTGTATTGTTCAATAATTATTTGAATGAGAAGTAAAAGTCAAAATTATATCAATCCATCAAATCATATGAATTGTGGAAAAGTCAACACGAATTATCGTTGTTGTAAAGACAAAACATCTTAAATTTGTTCTCTATTAGTAACTAAATATGTTGACGATAAATCCAAAAGAAATTCCAGTACCCAAACTGCATCACTACCTACTCGGTGCTATTGGTCCAAGGCCTATTGCATTTGCTTCAACAGTTGATATTAGTGGCAATGAAAATCTTGCACCTTTTAGTTTCTTCAATGTTTTTAGTTCCAATCCTCCTGTTCTCATTTTTTCTCCTGCAAGAAGTGGAAGAACAAATACTACAAAGGATACATACAACAATGTAAAGGAGGTTCCTGAGGTTGTCGTAAATGTTGTAAATTTTGACATCGTGCACCAGATGAGTCTGGCTAGTTCGCCATTCTCTTCAAATATCAATGAATTTGAAAAAGCTGGATTTACCGCGATAGATTCAGAAACAATTCAGCCGAAAAGAGTTGCAGAATCACCTGTCCAATTTGAATGTAAAGTAACCGAAGTGAAAGAGCTTGGAGACCAAGGAGGCGCAGGTAACTTGGTCATTTGCGAGGTGCTTAGGATACACATCCATGAGTCAGTTTTGGATGGGGATCAGATGATTGACCAAGAAAAAATTGACCTCGTTTCAAGAATGGGCGGAAATTGGTATTGTCGTGCTGATGAAAAATCAATGTTTGAAATTATGAAACCGATTACAACGATCGGAATTGGATTCGATCAATTGCCAGAAGATATCAGGAAGAGTAGCATTCTAACAGGTAATGATTTAGGCCAACTAGCAGGAATTGAAGAATTACCGAATGAAACAGACGTCAACGAATTCAAACTTCTAGAATTGAGCGATTTATTCGTATCTTTAGAAGACGATGCAGTACAATTAGAAAAGGAACTTCATTCAAAGGCAAAAATCTTATTGAATGAACACAAATTAGAAGAAGCATGGCTGACCTTGCTTTCGTTTAATAATGGATAAATTAATTTCAGCGAAGTATTCGCTTTGAATAAAAAAAGAGAATGAGGAATCAACTGTCAATTTAAACGACAATGAGGAATCAAATTAACCATAAATAAATTAAAATCAATTATGTTCAAATTAACCGGAACTGTTAAAGTGATCAAAGACACGGTTCAAGTAACCGAAAAATTTGCGAAAAGAGAATTCGTAATTAATGATGCTTCAAGCATGTATCCTCAAGATATCTTGTTCCAATCTGTTCAAGACAAATGTTCGATGCTCGATGGATATACGGAAGGTGATAATGTTGAAGTTTCATTTAACTTAAGAGGTCGAGAATGGACAAGCCCACAGGGAGAGGTAAAGTATTTCAATACCTTAGATGCGTGGAGAATTGAAAAAGTAGGACAAGGAATGCCGCAAGGAGGCCCTTCTGACATGAATCTGAACCCTGTCCCTGCATCTGCACCATCGGCCTCTACAGAGGCTGCTGAAGATGACGATTTGCCATTTTAATTTGAAACCTAGAATTATTAAACTCTCTGCATCCTCTCAATCGGAACAGAGAGTTTTTTTTTATTCACATTAAAAATTTAGCATGAAATACCTCATTTTATTTGTCGCTGCTATATCCTTCACAAGCTGCATAAAAGATAGACTCGAGAATGAGGCCTCACTACTTGTCGGAACCTGGACTTGGAGTCATTCTATCGAGTACAACTATGACAGTGCCATCGATACTGTGGTAGTTTCAACCCTATCAGCAGAAGATTATCCCAATTTATATGCGGTCACATTTTTAGAAAAAGGAAAGGTGACCACATTGAGAGATGGAATTGATCAAGAACAATACCGCGTGATTTTGGATAAATTCAAAAGTGGATCAACTCAATTAAGCAGTGGTTTTGATTACAAAATAAAATTAGACAACAGGGAATCTGATACACTTGTTGGTTCTGTCAATTCAGAAGAACTTCGAATGTCAGACTTTCATTTGCCGTTGTCAAAAGGAAATGACGATTACCCATACTATGAGCACATTTTTTTAAAGTAAACTTATTATTCCCTCGTATAAATCTCCCTGCCTTTCCATTGCGGAGTATAAATGAAATGAAGAACCATCAATACAACTGTATAAATAGGAAAGAGTAACTCATAAATCGGTACAAACAATAGAACCACTGCTCTGCCAAGTTTCATAAAATAAATCCCAAAAACAAAAAGGTCAATGCTGGTCTTGATACCAAGTAATTTCAGTGTCAAACCCCAATCTTTTCCCATCACAGTCCATACTAAAATGACCAAAAACACCAGAGTAAATAGTGTTTGGAAAATGATCAATCGTGTACTTAAGGTATCCTTAACATTTGATGTCTTTCCTATCCAGCGCATACGCTGGTTAATGAATTCATTGATTGACTTGGGCGTCTCTGTAATTACTGAAAATCGCGACTCGTGCGTAAACGAACATCACATTGGGCTGCTCGGAAGTCGCGCAAAAGATATGCGTCATCCCCACTCGAAAGATGAACGTGAGATTCAATACGGTCAACCCGATTAAAGACAGCTGTTCAATACAACAGATTGGCACCACTCGCAGCAATTGGTCGCGCAAATCCAGAAACTCCAGTATTTATAGCAGAAACCAATAATACGTCTATTTCATAAAAACACTCGTACCATTTTTCCGATTTCATTATTGCATTAAGTACGTACATATCTGCTTTACTTAAAGCCTCTATTTTATCCAAAAAGTTAGATTCAAACTGAACATCCGCATCAAAAGTTAGCGTGTATTCGGTAGTAACTTTTGCCGCTGCATATCGCAATGCCCGCTTCTTCCCTGTCATTTCAACTGGAAGCTTCAAAATTTCATAATTACGGATTTTTAAACCGTTTTTCAATTTAAGGACAGATTCGTCATCAGAGTGATCATTGATGAAGATAAAATTTGCTGGAGTTTTGACGAGTCGATTTATACTTTGAATCAGACCATCCAATCGTTTTTCCCCATTTCTAAACGGAATTAAGACCGTAATTTCTTCACGATTGATATGAGGCTCTTCTAAGACATAAATTCTTTCCTTTTTGGATTGATATATACCACCCAACCGCACAAGTATAAAAAATGAAAGGGCATAAATGGAGAGATATAGTAGTACGAGTGATATCATTCCTTCAATTGATTTCTACAAATGGCCAAACCAACTAAAGCTGGAAGCATCGAATTTACAAACCAGATAACTAAGGATGAAAATAAAATAGATACGACATTCAAACCCAATGCGCCTAGGACAAACAAAGAAATCGATTCTTTAATACCTATTTTCCCTAAAAACAGCGATGGAGCAAGCATCGTTATCAGATATATCTGCCAAATCGATGCAATCAGGGTTAAATTCCATTCCGCACCAAAGGCATTTAACATTAGAGAAAATTGGGTTGTAAATAAGAAAAAACGACCAAAACTTAAACCCAACAACTTTAGACGATATGATCGATTTTGCTTCAGAATCTCATGAAAAACACGGGTTGTCTGACGGGCCTTGAAACGTGCCAAAAAATTATCAAGAAAAAAATAGGTCAAATAGGACAAAAGCAATACTACAAACAATAAGGTAACTACCTCCTGACTACTATCTAAAACCAGTACTTTGCCCAGAATCATAATTGCAATCGTTCCGAATGTAACACTCGCTAAGAACTGTGAGAAATTGGATAGCATAGTGAACACAACAATTTGGGGGCGGTGTTTTCGCTCGAAATAATAGAACCTTCCAATAAAATTTCCGATCATATTTGGCGTCAGCATACCAGTAACGATCCCCGCAAAAAAAGACTGAACCCTCAATGCTGAATCAGAATAAATACCAATCGAAGTCAACGTAATTTTCCACTTTAAAAAAGCCAACCATATATTCGGAAAAACTAATATTACTGCAAGAAAAAAAGACAGTGGTCGTATCAATACAAAAGAATTCCAGGCCTCATGATCAAACCGACGGATTTGCTCGAATAAGACAAAAATCACGCCCACGAAGAGAATCAGTTTGACAAAAACAAATATGTTCTTTTGATTTTTTTTAGTTTTAAGCAATGAAGTCCATTTCATGCTTGAAGATAAAATAATTCTTGGAATTGACCCAGGTACTACTGTCATGGGTTATGGTATTATCCATGTTACGGGTAAGCAAGTGAAAATGCTCAATTTCGGGATTATCAAACTCCAAAAACTTCCAACACATCCCGATAAATTGAAACGAATCTTTGAACGTTTGGATGGGTTAATAAGGGAATACAAACCAGATGAGATGGCAATTGAAGCGCCATTCTTCGGTAAAAATGTGCAATCAATGCTAAAGCTCGGGCGGGCCCAAGGCGTAGCTATTGCTGCCTCGCTGTCGCACAATCTGCCGTTTGAAGAATATTCGCCAAGACGCATCAAACAATCAATCACTGGATCGGGTGCTGCAAGCAAAGAACAAGTCGCTGCAATGCTTCAAAAAATCTTGAAATTCGATGAAATACCAAAATATCTTGATGCAACAGACGGACTTGCAGTTGCCTTGTGTCACCATTATTCCAATGGTGTGGGAGAACACAATAAATCCAAATCATCAGATTGGGGGTCTTTCATTAAAAATAATCCTAAACGAAGTAAAAGCTGATTTTTAAGTCTCCAATAACCATAAAAATACCACAGACGGATATCAATACATCTTTTGTATTACAAAATCTGTAAATTGCTATTAAGATTCACCACCAATTATTTAATTTATGCTTAAACTATCTTTATTCGGAATCACTTTTTGTCTGTCATCATTGATTCTTGCTCAAGAGTTGAGTTCAAAACAAATAGATTCTATTGTAGAATCAGCAATGAATACTTCACCACATGCTGGTGTTGCAGTTGTAATCGTAAAAAACGGTAAAATTATCCATGAAAAAGGATATGGTGTTGCATCGGTTCAGACAAAAGAAAAAGTTGATGAGCATACCCGCTTCGGAATCGCCTCGAACAGCAAAGCTTTTACCGCAACAGCACTTGCGATGCTAGTTGATGCAGGCAAACTTAACTGGAACGACAAAGTCATTGATTATCTGCCCGAATTTAAAACCTACGACACATTCGTAACTAGTAATTATACGATCATGGACTTACTCTGCCATCGAAGTGGATTGGGTTTAGGCGCAGGTGATTTGATGTGGTTCCCTGACGGAAATGATTATACAATGAAAGAGATTCTTGGAAATTTTCAATACCAAACACCCACCTCTTCCTTTCGGACAAAATACGACTACAACAACTTGATGTTCATTGTCGCTGGAGAAATAGTCGCACGTGTAAGTGGAATGAGCTGGTGTGACTTCATAGAAACTCAGATTATGAAGCCTTTAAATATGACTGAGTCTGCTGGAAAGCAAACACGATTGCTAAATCAAAATAATGTTGCGGTACCACATTCACTAATTGATGGGGAATTGGTTCCGCTCTCACACATGAGCATCACACAAGGAGAAGCCGCAGCTGGAATTTATTCAAGTGTACACGATTTGGGAGCTTGGATGATTCTCAACCTAAACCATGGAAACTGGAATAATAAGGAAATTATATCGGAAGAAAACCACAGTCTCATGTGGCAGCCGCATACGAATATCAATTTTAACGCTGTACCTAAAGGCCATTATAAGAGTCAATTTAGAGCTTACGGCTTGGGATGGAGTATTGATGATTACAATGGATATACAGTAGTTGGACACGGAGGTGGTCTACCCGGAATGCTCTCCAAAACTCGAATGATTCCAGAACTCGGAATTGGTGTTGTTGTGCTTACCAATGCCGCACCCGGAGGATACAGTTACGAAATGATTTCACGATCAATTATCGATGGATACCTTGGAGTTGAAAAAGTTGATTGGGTTACCCTCGCTGATAGCTGGATAACGCAAAGTCAAGAAAAGGAAGACTCAGTATTAAACGCGGTTGATCATGTCTTGAAAAATGCCAAGTATTCCCTCTTTGATTTAACAAAAACGATTGGGACTTACCACGACAATTGGTATGGTAATGTATCAATCAGCATGGGAGATGAAACGCTCTATATCAAATCAGAACGCTCGCCTAAATTGAGAGGTGAATTGCGGTATTATAACGATACTACCTTTGTTATTAAATGGGATTATATTGATATGGAATGTAGTGCCTTTGCCTATTTTACTTTTGATGAAACTGGCAAAGCAAGCGGTATAAGTATGGAAGGAATTTCCCCTGACATCGACTTTAGCTTTGACTTTCACGATTTAAAATTCACTCGGATTGATTAGGAAATCAGACGATCTTAAAGCGTGTCTCGACTGGACTCAATTTTTCCTAGATCCTCATTTAGGTTCTCAAGTACCTGATCGTAGATTGCTATCATTTCTTCTTGTCGAGAAATGTAATAATCCATCGATGCTTCAAACTGAGCATTCGTATATCCTTTTGATTTGAGTAATGAGTCACCTGTTCTTGTAATCACTTTGTGGTATTTATTGATTGTATTGAACTTTGAGGTGACATGCCCTTCCAATTTGGTTAGTTCAGTAAGTACAGGTATCAAATCTTCACGCAGAATTAAATCTTTCGGCGCAGATATGCGATCAATTCCTGGTGAGCAAGAAGCAAATAAAACAAACGATATAACCAAAAAACGAATCATCTATTAAATATCAATCTACTGCCATTTCCAGCTTCGATAATTGAACCATTATGGAATACTTTTAACCCATTCACGTATGTTGAATCAATCGAATTTGAAAATTGAACGCCTTCAAATGGAGACCATCCACATTTGTAAATAATATTCTCCTTTGTCACAGCATAATTGGACTTCGTATCAACAACCACTAAATCTGCAAAATATCCCTCACGAATATACCCCCTGTTTTCAATTCTGAACAACGTAGCTGGCGCATGTGCCATTTTATCGACAATTCGCTCAATTGAAATTTTGCCTTCTTCCGCCTTTTGAAGCATTGCAAGTAAGGCATGTTGTACCAAAGGACCACCTGAAGGTGCACTTAAATAAGAATTGTTTTTCTCCTGAATCGTGTGAGGAGCATGGTCCGTTGCGATGACATCGAGGCGATCGTCCAAAAGAGCATTCCAAAGTCCATCGCGATCTCGAGCCGTTTTCACCGCCGGATTCCATTTAATGTGACTGCCCTTCGTATCATATTGACCGTCATCAAACCACAGATGATGTACACACACCTCAGCAGTAATCTTCTTTTCGGAGAGCGGGAGTTTATTCGAAAACAATTCTGTTTCTTTTGCCGTGCTAATATGAAAAACATGCAATCTACTTCCATGTTTTTTGGCCAATTCTACAGCAGAAGAGGAACTCAAATAACAAGCTCGTTCACTTCGAATTACTGGATGCATTCGAATTGGGATATTTTCACCAAATTCTGCCTTTGCTTTTTCAAGATTTGATTTGATTATATTTTCATCCTCGCAATGTGTAATGAGTTGATGGTCCAATTGAAAAATCTCTTCAAGAGTATTTTGTGCATCAACCAACATATTACCTGTCGAAGAACCCATAAAAATTTTAATGCCAGCAACATCTATTTTACTTACCTTTTTCAGTTCTTCTAGGTTGTCATTGGTTGCCCCCATATTAAAACTGTAGTTCGCAATAGAGTGTTGACTCGCACTCTGATATTTCTTTTCTAATTCTTCAATGGTGATTGCAGCAGGCTTCGTATTTGGCTGCTCCATGTATGAGGTTATCCCACCAGCGACCGCAGCTCTTGACTCTGTTCGGATATTTCCTTTGTGGGTTAACCCCGGCTCGCGGAAGTGAACCTGATCATCTATACAACCTGGGAGAATCAATTTCCCATTCAAATGAACCTCTTCACAATTTTCATCAACCACTATTGAAGGTGCAATTTTTTCTATTCTACCATTTTTAATCAAGAGATCTGCTTCTAACCTACGCGCCTCATTGACAATAATACCACCTCGTAATACAATTGATTTCATAAATCCATACTTCGCATTTTCCAAACACCAAAAAACGCTTCTTTAAATATTCCTGTACTCATTTTTGATTCTCCAAACTCTCTATCGATAAATGTTATCGGAACCTCAGTTACTTTAAACCCGTGACGAATCGCAGCATATTTCATGCATACTTGAAAGGCATAGCCTTTGAAGGTTACACCATCTAAATTGATCTTTTGCAACACTGACCACTTGTAGCACTTAAAACCTGCAGTCGTATCTTTTATACCGATCCATAAAATCATACGCACATAAACACTGGCAAAATACGACATCAAAATGCGCTTGACTGGCCAATTCTTTACCTTTCCACCTTTACAATAACGCGAGCCAATACTCAAATCGGCACCGCCCTCAGCACAGGCTAAATATAAGTGAATTAAGTCGTCCGGATTGTGAGAGAAATCACAATCCATTTCAAAAATATATTCATAATTCTTAGCTACAGACCAACGAAATCCATGAATATATGCTGTCCCTAAACCTAGCTTTCCTTGACGCTCTTCTAAATATATTCGATTTGGGAATTCCTTTTGCAACTCTTTTATCTTTTCTGCCGTTCCATCGGGAGACGAATCATCAACAAATAAAATATCAAATTCTTTATCAAGCGACATTACCTTACGAGTCATGCGCTCAACGTTGTCGAGCTCATTAAATGTAGGAATAATTATTACTGAATCTGACACTTTTACTAATTTAGATGAACGCTAAAATAGTTAAATCTAAGCAATCGCAAATGAATCTCGAACGATTGATAGCATTCTTTTATCTTTAGCGTACTATTTTTTTTATTCGTATGATCAGACTGGTTTTTATGTTGTTTCCATTGCTCGTTTTCGGCCAAGAATCATACAATGTGCATTTACTCGATCATTGGTCAGACAACTCACTACTTTCCAATTCGACTAATGTTCGATACAACGACTGTTGGGGGTATACATTGAATGGTACAGAATATGCGATCGCTGGTTCAACAGAAGGAATACATGTTTTTGCAATTTCAGAAAATGAAGAGTTCATTGCTATCGATTCAATTACGGGACATTTTGTTTCGACCATGGTCGTGCATCGCGATATCAAAACATATAAAAATTACGCTTATGTGGTATGCGATGAAGGACAAAGTAGTCTGCAAATTATTGATCTCAGCTACCTTCCAGATTCTTTATATCTTGTAAGTAATGACACGCTAATTAAACGGGTACACAACCTATACATTGACGAAGAAAATGATTTGATGTATGCCTGTACTGTAACATCTCATACTGGTGTTGTGAGCTCGATGATTGTATATTCACTCAATGATCCTGAAAATCCGACTGTCATATATGAGGGTCCGGCAGATATTCCCGAAGTACACGATGCCTATGTTAGAGACAATATTGCCTATTTAAACTGTGGATTAGATGGCATTCGAGTTTATGATTTCTCCACACCCTCCGCACCTATTTTTCTACAAAATTTAAATTTGTATCAAGATCAAGGGTACAATCACCAAGGCTGGCTGAGTCCAGATGGTACCAAATATGTATTTGGCGACGAAACAACTGGAAAACAGCTGAAGTTATGTTCCGTAGACGCATCGCATGAACTGACAATTGAAAAAAGATTTGGTACAAGTTATGAAGATGGAAGCATCGCGCACAATATTGTAATCTCGAATAACTTCGCATACGTTGCCTACTACAATGAGGGGCTAAGAATATTCGACTTAAGAAGCCCAATACCTTCAGAAGTTGCATACTATGATACTTACCCCACGTACGAACCACTTTTTAAAATGCAAGGAGCCTGGGGGATTTTCGCCGATTTTCCATCAGGGCGTCTTTTGGTGTCAGATCGTCATACTGGACTATACTTACTCGATTTTAACGAGACAATTTTTGATGTAATATCCACAAATGATGTGGACATTTATCCCAACCCCATTTCAACTAACGATTATATAACAGTAAAATTCAACATAGAAAAATTTGAAAATCTCGAAGTAACAATTTACAATACTATGGGACAACGCCTCAAGCACCAAACAATTAATGGGCAATCATATGAAACGATACAACTTGATGTTGCTTCGGGTGTCTATGTTGTGAAAATTAGCTATGTGAACTATCTTGGAAGACAGATCGCTATTCAAAAGAAACTAATTGTTGGATAGTTAAATAAATGAACAAATTTGGAAGTAACTTGTATTGACCGAACAGATTATTTTGAATCCTTTTCAAAAATTTCATCAACGGCAGAACGAATAAGCTCAATTTCATATCCCTTTGAACTTAAAAACCGATAAATCTTAACCTTCTTTTCATAAGAATTTTCGTCTTGACGTAACTGCTCAAATTTACGAAGAGCAAGACTCAAGAGGTGATTCATGTAGGTAGCCTCGTCAATAGATGCAATGCCTTTTTCGATTGAATATTTCGAAATATGCTTTAACTTGAGTTGTTGACGGATTTTAATTCTACCCCACTTTTTAATATTCACTTTACCCGAAACGAAAGCCAGAGCAAACCGTTCCTCATTCAGAAAGTCATCCGAAATCAGATGTGCCAAAAGACGGTCCATATCTTCTTGATTGAACCGCCACTGGACAAGTTTTTTTTGCAACTCTGAAGAACAACGCTCCTGATAAGCGCAAAGAGCCTCAAGCTTCGTTTTTGCTTCTAAGAATGAGTATTTACGCCCTAAAGACATCAGAGCGTAATTTCCTCTTTGTTTTTATTGACAAATGAATATTGCAACAAATGATTTGCCGAGTTTCCTCGAACAGATATCCATTTTTTGTATTTAAAGAACCATTTCATTTGATGTGAGAACAATCCCTTTTTGAAGAAAGACTCCAAGTATGGGTGTACCAAAAGTGAAATGTCTTTTTCGTTTCTTTGAGTCACCAAATACTCCAAATTGTTCATGATCTCTTCTGCAAAAAGAATCGACGCTTGAACCTCTCCGGTCCCATTACAAGTTGGGCATTTCTCAGATGTATTAATATCTGTTTCAGGCCGAACACGTTGTCGGGTAATTTCAACAACTCCAAATTTTGAAGGAGGCAAGATGTTGTGCTTCGCACGATCATTGGACATTGCTTTTTTGAGGACATCATGTAAAGCTTTATTGTTTGCTCTATCATGCATATCGATGAAGTCAATACAAACAATTCCTCCCATGTCGCGAAGCTGGAGCACGCGCGCGATTTCTTCAGCAGCCTCAATATTCGTGGCCAACGCGTTACTCTCCTGTCCATCAGCGCCTTTACGATTGCCGCTATTCACATCAACGACGTGCATAGCTTCAGTGTGTTCGATAATCAAATAGCCTCCACTTGGTAGTGGGACCTTTTTACCAAACAGCGACTTAATTTGTTTGTTCACTCCGAACTTCTCAAAGACTTCCAACTTGCCGTCGTACTGACGAACAATCTTCTCTCTACCTGGCGCTATGCCGGAAACATATTCCTTGAGATTCTCAGCTAGTTCTGCATCGTTCACATGAATATTAGTGAACTCAGCGTTTAACAAATCTCTTAAGATTGAGGATGTTTTATCAATCTCTCCAAGTACTCGAAAAGGTGGTTTCGCACCCTTGAGATTCTCATGCATTTTTTTCCACTTACCGACCAGATTCTTCAAATCTTGATCCAGCAGTTCGATCTTCTTTCCTTCGGCTACGGTTCGAATAATAACACCAAAGTTTTTTGGTTTAATACTATTCATTACCTCTTTTAATCTACTTCTTTCCTCGTTATTTTTGATCTTTTGAGAGATCGAAACTTTGTTGGAAAAAGGCACTAAAACAAGGTACCGCCCAGCTAATGTAATCTCAGCACACAATCTCGGTCCTTTGGACGAAATTGGTTCTTTGGCTACCTGTACTAAAATTGGAGCGGATGATGAAACGACGTCCTTAATCTTTCCATCTTTTGGAATATCCTTCTCGCCTTTGAAGTACAGAAGATCGGCTACGTTTTGCTTGCCACGCAATGTATTTCGTGAAAACTTATTGAGTGAATTGAATTGAGGACCTAAATCCAGATAATGCAAAAAGGCATCTTTTTCATACCCTACATCCACAAAAGATGCATTAAGACTTGGAACAACTTTTCTTACTTTACCGAGGTATATATCTCCAACAGCAAATTCGTTAATTCCATCTTGTTCTTTATGCAGCTCTATAAGCTTTCCGTCATTGAGTAAGGCAATACTGATTCCTTCTTTTCGGGAATCGACTATTAATTCTAAACTCACGAAAGCCTTATTATGTTAATAAATAGAAAAACTTAGTAGGTACCTTACCTACTAAGCTTTAAAAAGGTTCAAGAGAAAATTATTTTTTCTTCTTGTGACGATTTTTTCTAAGTCTTTTTTTACGCTTGTGCGTTGACATCTTGTGTCTTTTTCTTTTTTTACCACTTGGCATAATACTTTATATTACTTGTTAAACTTCTTTTCTAATCTTTATTTCTCAGTGTGGGAGGGATTCCAATCACTCACCCCAAAGTGCAAAAATAGTAAAACCAATTGGATTATTAAACCCAATAGTCAGTTCCTTACTATTTCACCTTGACATTAGACTTCACATCCTCAACAAATGTCTTCGCTGGTTTGAAGGACGGAATGTTGTGAGCCGGTATGATTATAGCAGTGTTTTTTGAAATATTTCTTCCTGTTTTTTCTGCTCTTTCTTTAACAACGAAGCTTCCAAAGCCTCTTAAGTAAACATTTTGTCCATTTGCTAACGAAGACTTTACAGAATTCATAAACGCTTCTACAGCTCTTAACGCTTCTACTCTTTCTAATCCTGTCTCTTCAGCGATCCCTGCCACGATATCGGCTTTTGTCATATCTATTTGATTTTTCGGTGATTAATTCTAGTTTTGGCGCAAAAATAAAGTTCTCTTTCATTTATTACTTATTTTTACGCCTTAATTTTTTTGTTTTTTTTTTCAAATGACCAATTTTTATCTTCGAATCGCACATTGGTACGAACAAAACGCAAGAAATTTGCCCTG
>Ga0228671_1000221_pt1 | contig 16846 bp, 11 predicted proteins | sample 89DmetaG_FD_183013 | JGI IMG/M metagenome (GOLD analysis project Ga0228671, IMG submission 183013) | Seawater microbial communities from Monterey Bay, California, United States - 89D | ecosystem: Environmental > Aquatic > Marine > Coastal | place: USA: California | collected 2016-11-05 | reverse complement strand
AACTTCTACACCCTCTAATCGCCATAAAAGCGTATTGGGTGAGTTTCCTCTAATCACAATTTCGTTATTTAAATCATCACCGTTTCCTGTTACACCAGCAAAATTTTGCACTTGCCTAGCCGGGTCACCAAACGATGCAGCGTATTTATTAGCTTCTTCAATATTTAAAGAACGTGCACTTACGGTTGAAAATTCGTTAACTGTTTTTTCTTTCTTTTTTTCTGCTGTAATTATAACTTCATCTAAACTCTCCAAATTTTCTATTAATCCAATATTTAAAAGTACTTCTTTACCAGCAGTAACATTTATATTAGATAGCGTAATAGTTTCATAACCTACAAATGATACTATAAAGGTTTGTTTGCCAATTGGAACATTGTTTAAAAAAAACTTTCCGCTTTCATCAGAAGTAGTTCCTAAGGATGGATTACTATTTTTAATTATAATATTAGCGAAAGGAATGGTTTCTTTAGAGTCTTTGTCTGTTATAACACCTCTAACTGTTTGTTGTGCTGATAACGAAAAAGGCAACACGAAAAATAAAATAATTGAAAAAAAATTGAGCTTCATAAAAATATAAATTTATTTGTTTGGCAAAAAAACTCATATTTTTATGAATTAGTGTTCAAATGGATATAGTTGAACAACTACATTGTATTGGTAGTTTGTAATTTATTGATTTTTAGATTTTTTGTATTGTATAGGTGTCATTTCTATATGTTTTTTAAAAAGGGTATTAAAGGTGCTTTTAGAACCAAAACCACTTTCATAAGCGACACCTTCCATACTTAAATGTTGTTTTTTTGGATTTTTAAGAAGTGATTGGCTATATTCTAATCTAAATTTATTTACATAGGTATAAAAATTCACATTATAATTGGTATTGATAACAAATGATAAAATATGTGTCCTTGTATTTAATTTTTTGGAAAGTATTGATAATGAAAGATTTTTGTTTAAAAATGGTTGTTGTTCTTCCATTAATTTTTCTAGATCATTAACTATTTCAAGTACTAAATTTTTATCTATAAGCTCTTCTTTTTTAGTATCGTTTATTTGTGGTGATTCACTTTCAATAGCTTGGATGTGTTTTGGTTTTAATTCAAATATTTCTCTTTGCTGTACAATATGATAGCCGCTATAAAACAAAATAAGTAATAACATAAAATTGAAAAAATATACAAAGTAATTTTCTTCATAACTTATTTCAAAAACTAAATGAATTATTAAGAGTAACGGAAATACAAGAACTAAATTATAAAGCCAATTTAAACTTACTCCTTGTTTATTAGCGTGAAGTTTTAAAACATTTTTTTTATGTGTAAAGAGCATCTTTATTACAAAATAGAAAATGATTACAGAAAATAAAAAAAGCACAATTATTGAAAAGGTATCTAAAATTTCATAGTTGTTTTCTAAAAATAAACGTTTAGTTTCAGTACTATTTAAAAATACTGAAACCATACCCACCAATATAGAAGGAATAAATAGTAGATAATGTTTTTTTAAGAAATGATTGGGCGTGTTCACAAAGTGATATACTGATAAATAAAGAAATGAAGGAATAAGGAATTTGATACTTTCAACGACAACATCTATATCAAACCATTCTTCAAAAAAATATTCTCCAATTAAAGGAAGTGTAAATAGTAATGATATAAAACCAAAAAGAATGGCTAAATATCTATTCGCACTACAATTAATTCTATTACTTAATGAATAGGTTGCAAAAGCAAGCATTAAAGCTAAGCCTATTTGTATAAAATAAAAATACATATTTTTTTGAATTTATCAGTTCGTAAATAACTCAACGTAGTGTTTTTTTTATATGCTTGTTGGTTGTAATTTTTTGCAAATTTGCAATAAACTTGAAAAAGGAACTGTAGTAAATAAGTACTGTTAACTTAAAAGAACTTATTTACAAATGATGCCAATGGTTATTATTAGTGGCAAAACTACAACTACAATACTTGTGCCTTATTATATAACTGATAACTATTAAGGCAGTATTATCTTTTGTTTGTATTGTTCAGATTGACATGAATAGGTGGTTAAAGGAGTAAATGAGGCAGATACTTACAAATGATCTTCTATAAATTTTGAAACATGGTATTTATATTTAGAAATTACGGAGGTGCTCAAAACAAAAAAGTATTTTTAGAATTGTATTTAACAGTAGCAAATTTCCTGCAGGGAGCTTTTGAGATAATTTAGATTTGAGATACTATAAAAGTTGAAATTTACCTTCAAAAAATGAACTATACATTATGTATGTAAATTTATATTCGCTATGGTTTTCTTTTAATAATACTGCTCTTACTGAAGTTCTTTGAAGGCTGATTATGATTTGTCTTCTGAAAGTTCGACCTTTTTAATTATTTTAGCCCTTGATTCAATTATTCGGTTATGAAAAATTCAATACTTTTTAAAAAAATTGAAAACAAAACCATTGCTTGGTTTGAAAAAAATAATAAATATGTTATTTATGAACATGCGACCGCCAATATAGTAAAGCAACTTGAGAACGGTTGAAGTCTAAGAAGGATCCTTTTAAAGTGAATTTGAATAAAACTCTCCCAATGATTGAAAACCTAAGTCATTATTGGGATAAGGCGGATGGAAAAACCAAACAGAAGATTCTTGGTTGCATCTTTACTGAAAAATTCGAAAATTTCGATTTTGAGAGTTGCAACCACATTTTCACTCCAGAGATTAATTCTATAATGTTGGCAACCCATGTTTTAAAAAGTGGTAAAAATAAAAAAGAGGTCAAAAATGACCTCTTGTCTATTATGGCTCCCCCTCTTGGGCTCGAACCAAGGACCCTCTGATTAACAGTCAGATGCTCTAACCAACTGAGCTAAGGAGGAGTTTGCTTAAATAAAAATTTATTTTAGCGTTTGCAAATATATATCTTTTACAAAAAGCACAAAAACTTTTTTATAAAAAATACCCAATTAAACTTTTGTTTTGTGAAACATTAAAAACTATAAATGGTTTATCTTCTTTATGGCTATTTTAACAACATTGGATTAAACCTTATTCAGTAATATTTAAATGCCTAAATAAATAGCTATTTTTTGTAAAAGTTGTATTTTTACAGACAATTATTAGCTTAGATACATAGTAATCTATATTTATGGATAAGTTTTCTTTTTTAAATGCAGCACATACTGGCTATATAGCCGATTTGTATGATAAATATCTTCAAAATCCAGACATTGTAGAGCCAAGCTGGAGAAGTTTTTTTCAAGGGTATGACTTGGCAAATGAAAATTTTTCTCTTACAGATGATTCTGAAACATCAGTTGAAATTCCACAATCTGTTAGAAAAGAATTTCTAGTTGTAGATTTAATTAATGGATACAGAACAAGAGGACACTTATTTACCAAAACCAATCCGGTTAGAGATAGAAGGAAATATACTCCTACCTTAGCTATTGAAAATTTTGGTCTTTCTAAAAGTGATTTAGACAGCACCTTTAATGCAGGGGAGATTGTTGGGATTGGTCCAAAAAAACTTTCTGAAATTATTGGACATTTAGAGAGAACGTACTGTGATTCTATTGGGGTAGAGTATATGTACATGCGAAACCCTGAAAAATTAACATGGTGGAAAGATAGACTCATGGTAAATGACAACCACCCAAATTATACTCAAGACGCAAAAAAGTATATTTTATCAAAATTGAATCAGGCGGTCACCTTTGAGAGTTTTTTACAAACAAAATATGTAGGACAAAAAAGATTTTCATTAGAAGGAGGTGAAGCTTTAATTCCAGGGATTAGTGTTGCCTTAAGAAATGCAGCAGAGGTATATGGGGTTGAGGAATGTGTTTTAGGAATGGCTCACAGAGGTCGTTTAAATACCTTAGTAAATATTTTTAAGAAACCAGTTAGAGACTTGTTTAGTGAATTTGAAGGAAAAGATTTTGAGGATACAAATATTGATGGAGATGTAAAATATCATTTAGGATTAACCTTAAGTAAAACATTTAGAAACGGGAAACAAATAAAAATGAATTTGGTACCCAACCCTTCTCATTTAGAAACTGTAGCAGCTGTAGCCGAAGGAATTGCCAGGGCAAAAATAGATAGAAAGTACAACGGAGACGAAAGTAAAATTCTTCCCATTATAGTTCACGGAGATGCAGCTATCGCTGGCCAAGGAATTGCTTATGAGGTTACTCAAATGGCGAAGCTAAATGGTTATAAAACTGGGGGGACAATTCATATAGTGGTTAATAATCAAATTGGTTTTACTACCAATTATTTAGATGCCCGTTCTAGTACGTATTGTACTGATGTAGCTAAAGTTACCTTATCTCCTGTGTTGCATGTAAATGCAGATGATACAGAAGCGGTTTGTCATGCCATGGAGATGGCATTAGATTTCAGAATGAAATTTAAAACAGATGTTTTTATAGATTTATTGGGATATAGAAAATACGGGCATAATGAAGGTGATGAACCTCGCTTTACACAGCCTAAATTATACAAAGCCATTTCTAAACATAAAAATGTTAAGGATCTTTATGCAGCTCAGTTATTGGAGGAGAATACCATAAATTCTGAATACCTTCAAAAAGTAACCACAGACTTTAAGGAACTATTAGAAACAGAATTTAACGAATCTAAAAAAGTAAAAACCTCTAAAGTTAAAGAGTTTATGCAATCTACTTGGAAAGGGTTTGAGCGTCAGCAGTTAACTTCGATGTTACAGACAGAAAATACTACCTATCCAGTAGATAAATTAAAACATATTGCAAAAGTAGTTTCTACTGTTCCAGAAAATGTTCAGTTTGTTAGAAAAGCAGAACGTATTTTGCAAGGAAGATCAAAAATGGTTTTTGAAACCAATACTCTAGATTGGGGTATGGCAGAAAATCTAGCCTACGGAAGTTTGTTAGAAGAAGGTTTTAATGTTCGTATTTCTGGGCAAGATGTGGAGAGAGGTACTTTTTCTCATAGGCATGCTATTTTAAGAGATGAAATATCTGAAGAAAGAATTAATCTATTAAACAATAACCCAAATAATTCTGGTAAAATGACGATTTACAATTCGTTATTATCTGAATATGGTGTGTTAGGTTTTGATTATGGATACGCTATGGCAAACCCAAATACATTAACCATTTGGGAAGCACAGTTTGGAGATTTCTCTAATGGAGCTCAAATTATGTTTGATCAGTATATTTCTGCTGCTGAAGACAAATGGAAAATGCAAAATGGTATTGTAGTATTATTACCGCATGGATACGAAGGACAGGGGTCTGAACATTCATCTGCAAGAATAGAGCGTTATTTACAGTTATGTGCAGAAGATAATATGACAGTGGCAAACTGTACTACACCTGCAAATTTTTATCATTTGTTACGAAGACAAATGAAGCGAAACTATAGAAAACCCTTAATTGTTTTTACGCCAAAAAGTTTATTACGCCATCCAAAAGCAGTTAATAGCATAGAGGATCTAGCAACTGGAGAGTTTCATGAAGTTATAGACGATACCCTAAACCCATCTAAAGTTACGAAGCTTGTTTTTTGTATGGGTAAATTCTATTATGATTTATTGGCAGAACGAGAAGTTCTTGAAAGAGAAGATATTGCTTTGGTAAGAATAGAACAGCTGTTTCCGTTACATTTAGAAAAAATACAACAGGTAATTGATAGATACCCTGCAGTAAAAGAATATATATGGGCACAAGAAGAGCCTAGAAATATGGGAGCATGGAGTTTTATGTTAGAAAGACTAGAATTGGTAAAATTAAACGTAAGATCCAGAAAATACTATGCTGTTCCCGCAGCAGGGTCTAGTACACGATTTAAAAAACGACATAAGGCTGTAATAGACAGTGTTTTTTCAAAATAAATTTTCATTTTTTCATTTTTATTATTAATTGCAAAAAACAATTAATTTATATACATTAGCTATACTTAATGTATAACAGTAAAAATTTATTAGAATGAAAAAATTAACGTTAATTTTAGTCGCACTCATCACATTTTCAATGAGTGCCCAAAAAAAGAAAAATGGTGTTGTTTATGACAAACACCCTGGTATCCTATTAATCGAGGCGTTTAATAAAGCTTTTGTAGAGGCAGATGTTGAAAAATTATCTTCAATTATGCACGATGATTTTAAAGCTTACAATGCTCTTTCTTCAAACAAAGATCAAAAGGGAACTCCAAAAAATAATTTTATTGGTCAATCTAAATGGTGGAATGCAAATATTGATTATTTGAAAATTACACAAGACAAACCTGCATATCCTGATGCTATTGAGTATAAAGGAGATCAAACTTGGGTTCAAACTTGGGAAAGAGTATATGGTGTAAATAAGCAAACTGGTGTAGAACTGGATATGCCTATTCACAGGCTCTATAGACTTAATAAAGATGCTACAAAGATTGTAGCATTAATGGATTACACTAATAGAATGAATTACATGAGAATGTGGGATGCATGGCCAGGTAATGATAGAAAAAATGGAGAGATCTACATCAATCACGAAAACATTAATACGGTAAGGAAATTAATGTATGCATTTTTAAATAATGATGGAGAAAAAGCCTATAGTTATTTTGATGAAAACGCAGTAATAGAGGATATAAACGAAACCGAAATTCTAACATTAGAACAAGGAAAGGAAAGGGATAAAGTAATTTTTTCAGATTGGACACTCGATGCACTTGATGAATCTGGATACCCAGATTATTTGGAATATGATTGGAGAGAATCTAAAGTTGTTCAATCGTGGTGGAACATGAGAATGACCAATAACAAAACCGGGAATAAAATTGTTTTAAAGGTTCTTTTTATGGATGATTTTAATGATGATGGGAAGATTACAAAAAGGTATATGTATTACAATGGTTCATTGTTGAAATAAGATTTCATATTTTATATATAAACCCGCTTAAAGCGGGTTTTTTTATTTTGTAAACTTTTAAACTGAATGAAAAATAGATTTCATAGCATGAAATTAAAAATATCTACAAAAAGGTTGGGTGGGTTTTTATTATAATATTAAATTTGAAGTGTTATTCATTTATAGTATTTTAGTTATCAAATAGTTTATAATATGTTAGACTCGTGGGGTGCAAATAAATGGACTAAATCAATGTTTAAAAAATATTGGTGGCTTGTGTGTTTAATTATTTTTGGGTATGTATTTATTGCAATTACTGCAAATAGTTCTATATAAAAGATAAGATGTTATGATTTTAGAAATGAAAGTTCCTTCACCGGGAGAATCAATTACAGAGGTAGAAATTGCAACCTGGTTAGTTGAAGATGGAGACTATGTAGAAAAAGACCAACCCATTGCTGAAGTAGACTCTGATAAAGCTACTTTAGAGTTACCTGCTGAAGAAAGCGGAATTATTACTTTGCAAGCTGAAGAAGGAGATGCTGTAGCCGTTGGCGCAGTGGTATGTTTAATAGATACTGCTGCAGATAAACCAGAGGGTTCATCTGCCGCCCCAACTTCATCTTCTGTAAAAGAAACACCTAAAGTTATTCCAGTAAAAGAGGAAGTTGCCTCAACCTATGCAACCGGAACAGCTTCTCCAGCAGCTAAGAAAATATTAGCAGAAAAAGCGATAGATACTTCAACAGTAAAAGGTACTGGAAAAGCTGGAAGAATTACCAAAGAAGATGCTGTAAAAGCAGTTCCATCAATGGGTTCTATGCCAGAAGATGGTGCTAGAGGAACAACTCGAAAGAAAATGTCTATGCTGCGAAGAAAAGTAGCAGAACGCTTGGTAGCTGTTAAAAGCGAAACAGCTATGCTTACTACTTTCAATGAAGTAAATATGCAGCCGATCTTTGATTTAAGAGCCCAATATAAAGAAGATTTTAAAGCTAAGCATGGCGTAGGCCTAGGTTTTATGTCTTTCTTTACTTTAGCTGTAGTAAGAGCTTTGAAAATGTATCCAGATGTTAATTCAATGATAGATGGAGATTTTAAAATAGAACATGATTTTCAAGATATTTCTATAGCAGTTTCAGGGCCAAAAGGTCTGATGGTACCAGTGATTAGAAATGCAGAGAAATTAAGTTTTAGGGGGGTAGAAAGTGAAGTAAAACGTTTAGCAGTTAGAGCAAGAGATGGGCAAATTACTATAGATGAAATGACTGGAGGAACTTTTACCATTACTAATGGTGGTGTTTTTGGATCTATGCTATCTACACCAATTATTAATCCACCACAAAGTGGGATTTTAGGGATGCATAATATAGTAAATAGACCTATGGCTGTAAATGGGGAGGTAGTAATACAACCTATTATGTATGTAGCTTTATCTTATGATCATAGAATTATAGATGGTAGGGAGTCTGTTGGATTTTTAGTAGCGGTAAAAGAAGCATTAGAAAATCCGGTTGAATTATTAATGGATAATAATCCAACAAGTGCTTTAGAAATGTAAGTTACTTAATTATTATATGATAAAACCCAAGTAATTTTACTTGGGTTTTTTTGTAAGATAATAATAAGTAGGTTCAGACTATTAAACTGTATTGAAAAATCATAATAATTGAACTTTTGCCATTACTTTTTGAGCTTTTCGAAATACTAACTTTCGCTTTTAAGGTATAATTTAGCCTTGTATTATTTAATTTAAATACCCACACTTAATTATAAATATCCCTAGTTATAGGGAGATAAAAATTTCATTATTAGTGGGTATTGTGAGTTACATATTACTTTAAGAAATTTACAAAAAAATCCCTCATACTATGAAATCACTTATATGTAAAGTATTCGGTCACAATTGGAGTAGAACTAGAAGAAAAATCTCAACACGATCAAGAAGAAAAAAGGCTATAGATGTAAAAAATCAATGGCATCAAAAATGTCATAGATGTAACAAAGTAAGGGCTGTAAATGTTCGTCAAAGAAAAGAACCAGTTTTTGTTGCAAATATGGAACAACTTCAACAGCAGGGAGCCTAAACTCCATTTTATTTTTAAATAAATATCAAATTACAATAAACCAAATTTATAGATTATTAATTTTTTGAGGGGGAAATAATAATATTTTTTTGGCACAAAAAGGTAGACAGCATAAATGTTGTCTACCTTTCTTCTTTTAATGAATCGTGTATTTATCTTTCATTTTTATGGTCTTTTTTTATCATACCTATTTTATTAGGTATCTTGCCATAAAAAGCTACCATGCCAAAAAATGCTGAGTTAAAACTAGCTCACCAATTTATTGATAATACGGATAGAAATCTTTTTATAACGGGTAAAGCTGGTACCGGTAAAACTACTTTTTTACGCAGTGTAAAGGAAAATTCACATAAAAGAATGGTGGTAGTAGCCCCAACTGGTGTTGCAGCTATTAACGCTAAAGGAGTTACAATTCACTCTTTTTTTCAGATGCCTTTTGGACCTATTTTACCCAATCAAATTGCCCATACTTCAAACCAACAGCGAAGGTTTTCTAGGGCTAAAATAGACATTATTAAATCACTAGATCTTGTTGTTATTGATGAAATAAGTATGGTGCGTGCAGATGTATTAGACGGGATTGATCAAGTATTAAGAAGATACAAGAATAAACATAAGGTTTTTGGAGGTGTTCAAATTTTAATGATTGGAGATTTACAACAATTGGCTCCTGTTGTTAAACCCAATGAATGGAGTTTACTAAAAGAGCATTACAATACCGTATACTTTTTTAGTTCTAAAGCTTATCAATCTGCCTCAGTTGTTTCGATAGAATTACAGCATATTTATAGACAAAAAAATGAGGATTTTATTAAGATCTTGAATGAAATTAGAAATGATCAGTTATCGGAAACTTCTGCTGCTATTTTAAATAAACGGTATGAACCTATGTTTTCACCTCACAAAGATGAGGGATATATTACGCTTACCACACACAATAACAGAGCGAGTCTAATAAATGACTCTGAGTTAAATACACTTACCACAAAAAATCACATTTTTAATGCGGAGGTGTCTGGTAAATTTAACGAAAATGCATTTCCAAATGATGAGAGATTAGCTCTTAAAGTTGGGGCACAAGTCATGTTCATTAAAAATGATTCTTCACCAGAGAAGAGATATTATAACGGAAAAATTGGAATTATTACAGCCATTTCTAGAGATAATGTAACCGTACAATGTGCCAACGAAATTGATGAAATTATCACTGAAAAGGAACAGTGGGATACTGTTAATTATTCCATAAACGAGGAAACTAAAGAGTTAAAGGAAGATATCGTAGGAACTTTTTCTCAAATTCCTTTACGCTTGGCTTGGGCCATTACCATTCATAAAAGCCAAGGCTTAACTTTTGAAAAGGCCATTATCGATGCTGAAGCCTCTTTTGCTCACGGGCAAACCTATGTAGCTTTAAGTAGATGTACTTCTCTTGAAGGTCTGGTATTAAAAACACCTATTTCACAAAGTGCAATTATTAATGACACTACAGTACAAGTTTTTAGTAAAGAAGTTGAAGAAAACCATCCAGATGAAACTATTTTAACTGCATCTGAAATCCAGTTTCAGTTAAATTTAATTTCAGAGTTATTTGACTATCAGTCATTTCTATACCCTGTTACTAGATTAATAGATATTTATTATAAGAACAGAACCAGTATTAAAGGAGATGTCATAGAGCACTTACAGCTCATAAAAGATAAAGGCATTGTAGCATTGATGAAGGTTTCTGCCGGCTTTAAAAATCAGTTAAACACTATTTCTAAAGAGGGTATTTTACCCGAAAACAGTTCTCAAATTCAAGAACGTTTTAAAAAAGCAGTAGACTATTTCTTGACTGAAAGTATTAAAAATATAGTGCAACCTATAGCGAGTCTCTCTTTTTCTTCTGATAATAAAGCTGTAAAAAAAGATTTCACAACACATTTTGATAAGCTACAAGAACTACTGAGTGAAAAAGTTTTTGCCTTAAAAAAAATGACAGAAGGCTTCAAGGTACAGCTTTATTTAAAGACTAGAGCAGACTCTGTTCTCCAAAAAACAACTTCAGTAAAAAAGAAAAAACTAACTTCAAAAAGAGACCCTATTTTAGCTCTTGGTTTACGTGAGCTTAGAGATGATATTTCTAAAGCAGAAAATATTCCTCATTTTCAAGTGTTTACTCAAGACACTTTGTATGCCATATGCGATAGTTTACCAAGAACAGAAAAAGAATTGTTAAAAGTAAATGGTATGGGGAAAATACGAGTGAAAAAGTATGGAGAAGAAATCCTTGAATTGATAGCCTTGTATTGTAAAGAAAACGGTATTAATAAATTCAATGAACAAAAGAAAGAAGATAAAAAATCTACCAAACAAATTTCCTTCGAGTTGTTTAAAAAAGGCTTGTCAGTTAAGGAAATAGCGAAAGAAAGAAGTTTAACAGCAGGCACTATAGAAAGTCATCTGGCAAGTTATATCCCGTCTGGAGAGATAGATGTTTTAGAATTAATACCTTTAAAAAGGTATCAAAAAATGATTAAAGAAATAGAAGCTGTGGAGTATAAAAATTTAACTCATTTAAAAGAGAATGTAGATAAATCGTATTCTTTTATGGAGTTAAGAATGGTATTACTTTCTTTAAATCAACAAATATAAAAACCCAAGTCTTTGACTTGGGTTTTTATTTATTTAAGAAATATTTAGATTTTATTTTACTTCTTTAGTAGTAATATGAAATTCTTCATAGGTTTGTAACAAGCTCATTAAAGCAGTAATTAAATCTTGAGTTTCTAATAAAATACTAAAGTATAAAGTAGTATTTTTTGGACTAGATTCTTCTTGTCTTATTCTGGTAACTTGTTTTTCAATAGAGTTAGAAACATCTTTTAACAAGGCTTGCTTCTCTATTAATATATCCTCTAAATCATCAAAAGCTCTTAAATCAAATATAGTACTTACTTGTCCTAGCAATTCAGTTAACTGATTGTCTATTCCTTTCAAGTCTTTTAACTGACCTTTCTTCAGGTTTTTATGATTATTGTTTACATGTTTAAAACTAGCTCTAGAAATATAACTAATAGATTGCGCAACATCTTGTAAATATCCAAGAACTAAAATATAGAATCTACTTGCCTGAACCGAAGTATCATCTAAAGATTTTATAAAATAGAATACCCCATCTTTTAAGTTATCTATTTCTTCATTTAATTTACCAACATGTTTATCAGTTTTACGTAATTTATTTAAATCATGATTAGATAAATCATTCACTACATTGGTGTATAATTTATTTACACGGTTAGCAACACCAGATATATGATCTGCACTTTCTTCAATAACTCCATTAATGGTTATTAAATCTGCTCTTTCTATATATTCTTGTTCTTTTACTTCTTTAGATTTCTTTTTGTGAATGATGGTATTTCTCCCTATTAAGAAGGCTACAACAACTAGTAATACAGGTATCATTACCATATCCCAACTAATAAGATATGCCACTAGTGCAGCAGCTAAAAATGCAGTAATGGCGGTTAAAAACCATCCTCCAACAACATTAATAACTCCAGCAACTCTATAGACAGCACTTTCTCTTCCCCATGCTCTGTCTGCTAAAGAAGTACCCATAGCTACCATAAATGTTACATAAGTGGTAGATAATGGGAGTTTTAAAGAGGTAGCAATAGAAATTAAAATACCTGCAACAATTAGATTTACAGACGCTCTTATCATATCAAATGCCGGTAATTCATAGGTTTTATCTTTTGGTAATTCTATTACTGGTTTTTGAAACTTTGAATCCACAAATGCAATTGTTTTAGCCGGTAACACATAGGTTAAGCCTGCATTAATTCCCATAGAGGCTCTAACAACTAATCTTGATAATGGATTGGGCTGAAATTTTTCATGACCTTCACCTTGTCTAGATAAGTCTATTCCTGTTTTGATTACATTTCTTGCTTTACTTGATGTCCACAAGGTTATTACCATGATACCTCCGGCGATTAAAAGCAACCATACATTAGAAGGAACTTTTTTAGCTAATATTTCCATAGAAAAAGCATTTGCTTCTACACCAGAAACACTCCAAGCTTCATAGGAATTCCATGCGGCTATTGGAACACCAATAAAATTTACTAAGTCATTACCAGAAAAGGCCATAGCTAATGAAAAAGTACCAATTCCAATAATTAATTTCAAGACATTTAAATTAAATAACTTGATAAATATTTGAGAAATTATTGTCCACAATAAAAAACTACCAGCGATGATAGACAAGGTATTGTCTTCAATTAAATATTTTACATCCTTATAGTAAGGAGTTCCTTTCATTCCTTTTATGATAATGAAATAGGTAATTGCAGTAATAGCAAATCCTCCAAAGAGTGCATTAATATAACTCGGTCTTTTTTCAAAATTAAAGGAATAGATTAGCCTCGAAATAAATTGAACAATAGCACCTACAGAAAATGCGACGACTACAGATAATAGAATCCCAAAAATAATTAAAGATGCTTTTTCATAATTTATATAATTCCAGATGGCACTAATTGATTCTGCATCGTTTTGTGAAATTTTTATTAATGAAATGGCTACAGCAGCACCTAGTAACTCAAACACAATAGATACTGTCGTAGAGGTTGGCATACCCAATGTATTAAATACATCTAACAACAAAATATCAGTAATCATTACTGCCATAAAAATGAACATGATGTCTTGAAACATGAACATTCCTGGATTAAAAATTCCTTTACGTGCCACCTCCATCATACCGCTTGAGGTAATGGCTCCAAAGAATACACCAATACTTGCAATAATCATAATGTTTCTTATGGCTATTGCTTTAGAACCAATTGCTGAGTTTAAAAAGTTTACAGCATCGTTACTAACTCCTACTACTAAGTCTACCGTAGCTAAAATAGCTAAGGCGATTAACATTAAAATATATGGATCTCCCATGTTCTTGTTTTTTTGTTACAAATTTATTGTGATTATCGTTTACGAATGTTATCGTTATGTTATATTGTTAAAAATGAACGTCGACCTGAAGTCTGTACATGAATTGATTGTTTTTAGTTGCTAAATCTAAATAACTTAAATCTGTTTGTACCTTTAATTTGTGACCTAAGATATATTTAGATAAACCCAAAGTATATTGAGTTTCATTTCCTTTTCCTGTAATATTTTGATCCCAATCTATATTGGTATATCTACCAGAAATTTCTAATGTTTCTGATAATAAATAACCAGTTTGTAGATTTAACGCATTACCTACTTGTACTAGATCTCCTGTTAAAGTTCCATCAGAATTTTTAGCAAAAGCATCATCTGCATCTCTTACAGCATATTCCCCCATAAATGAAAATCCATTGTGTTTATACATAGCATCTACAAAAACTGTTGAAATATTAGTGGAATAAAAACCAGTATCGGTAATCATATATGATCCCTGATTACTTCTATTTTTTACAGCATCATTATTAAAATCATACGTAAAACCTAAAGCCAACTTTGGAGCTGGTTCAAATTTTAAATCACTTCCTCTATAATCTCCTTTACTTGCAAATTTACCAAATGGTAACAATTCAATCCTAGAAGTGTATTGATGACCTCCTAAATTTCCAGTTGTTATATTTCTTCCTTCACCTTGAGACACTGAAAACATTTCTCTTACAATAAAGGTATCCGTAAGATTAAAGTGATGTCTTAATTGAAAGCCCATATCACGATCTATATTAAATCTACTATTTAGTAGAGAACGATCTACTTGTTGCAAGTCTCCTGACGAAATAACTCGCTCTCTATTTCCTGGTAATTTTGTTTGACCAAACCAAAGTACAAAGTTTCCAGAAAAATTCCATTTAACAACTGCATCTAAAATATATTTAGGGGCTTCATTTGTAAATGAGGAAGCTTTACCAATATCTCTATTAGAAAGTCCAAGCTCAAGTTTATACTTTAATTTTGGAGAATAAGCAAAACCATCAAATTTTAGTCTAGCTCGTCTTACTAAAAGCGAGGAAGATGGGTTGGTTAAACCGTTATTTAAATCCCAGTTAGATGTACCCAGCATTTGCATTCTCGCACTCATATTCATAGAAAAGGAACTATCCTTACCAATGAGATTAAAAAGTCCTTTACCAAATTTTGGTGCGTTTGTTTCTTGCGAAGATAAATTCATGCATAGAAATAAAGAAATGCATAGAAGCGCATTATTAATTTTCATAATTTATTAGTTTTTGTCACTGCAAATAACTAATTCTAATGTTAAATTAATGTTTCCTGTATATTAAAAAAACTGCCTTGGCCAAAGGCAGTTGAATAATCAAAATATTAATTGACAAAAACTAAATATTATGATTTCTAAATTAATCTTAAGATCATTCAAAAATCAAATTTAGTTTTAATCAAATGGTTTTTTAAAAATAAAGGAATGGTTAAGAAATTTTGATAAAAAAAGTATTAATTATCTTTTAATTAAAACTACATTAAAAATTGTTTAACAATTTAATAATAAAAACGAATTAAGGTTTAAATTTTCTTTTTTTCTTGAGTAGCAACAAAGTCTTTCAAATAAAAAGGTTCAAAGTATGCAACATCTTCAGTAGTTTTATTTTTAAATTTATGGTAAGAAATAGTAGCCATTTCTTTGGCTGAGGGAAAGGCATTTTCTATAAAAACAGCATTTTTATGAAGAATAATTTCTTTACATTTTTTTGCACCATCTCCTAAAAAATAAACAATGTGATTTTGTAATTCATTTAAAAAAGAATTTTGATCAATTATTTCAGCCTTAGTCTCTCTGACAGTATCGTGGTTTTTGTCATAAATAGCAGCGTAAACTTCCATTCTTCTTGCATCTATCATTGGGATAATAAGACCACTATCTATATTCATGGATTGCGCTAAAATTTCCAAAGAATTGATTGAAATTAAAGGAATATCGTTAGCAAAACATAATCCTTTAGCCGCGGAAACACCAATACGTAAGCCAGTATAAGATCCTGGGCCTTTGCCTACAGCAATAGCTTCAATTTCTTTTATGGTTAGTTGGCTCTCTAATAAAGCTTCATTAATTAATGGATGGAGCATTTCTGCATGAGAATAATTTCCAGTATTAATTTCTTTTAAACTCATTAGCTTACCACAATTTGCAATGCTAACAGAACAATTTTTGGTAGACGTTTCTATGTGTAATATAGTGCTCAAAAACTTTTTGTGTAAAGATAAAGTATAAAAAAACGGCAACCAAAAGTTGCCGTTTTATCTTGATATATATAGGTTTAATCTAGATTTAAATTTCCATAATAAAACTGAAGTACTTTGGTTTTAAACACAAAATCATATTTGGCCCTTATTAATGCAGATTCTGCACTTACCAGTCTATTTCTTACCAAATCAAAATCAAATAAAGTACTTGCTCCTAAATTATAACTTTCTTGTGCATTTTTAAAAGCTTCCCTTTGTGATTTCAATGAAATGGTTGCCGCTTCAAAAGTTTTTGAGGCAGCTTTAGCATCTGCAAACGCTTGCTCAATAGTTTGTTGAAGTTGAAGTTTTTGATTGTCTAGGTTTAATAGAGACAATTCTTTATTAATATAGGATTTAGCAACATTATTTTTGGTTTGAAACCTGTTAAATATTGGAATATTTAAAGATAGCGATACCCCATAAGTAACTCTATCCCTGAGAACTTGTTGAAAGAAATATTCATTTTTTTGTCCAGGAAATAGATTATTCATTTGATTAAAATAGGAAGTTCCACCACTTACGTTATAACTTAGGCTAGGTAAAAAAGCTCCTTTAGATAGTTCTATATTTAAATCTGCATTTTTTATACCTAATTCAGCATTTTTAATTTGAGGCTGATTGGTTAATGCTTTCTCATAAACAACTTCAGAAGAATCA
>Ga0228671_1000211_pt1:0-15000 | contig 17155 bp, 17 predicted proteins | sample 89DmetaG_FD_183013 | JGI IMG/M metagenome (GOLD analysis project Ga0228671, IMG submission 183013) | Seawater microbial communities from Monterey Bay, California, United States - 89D | ecosystem: Environmental > Aquatic > Marine > Coastal | place: USA: California | collected 2016-11-05 | reverse complement strand
CCAGTTATCGTGCCAACGGTAAACGCTGGGTAGCCAAGTGCAGTTTGGATAACTGCTGAAAGCATCTAAGTAGGAAGCCAGCTTCAAGATGAGTACTCTCACCGCTTTAAGCGGGTAAGATCACGGCAAGAACAGCCGGTTGATAGGCATCAAGTGTAAGTGCAGTAATGTATTCAGCTGAGATGTACTAATAGATCGAGGGCTTATTTTAACTATGCTTTGCCTTTACAGTTTTGAGAATTTAAGGTTTTGGTGTTTATAGCGTAATGGAACCACTCCGATCCATCTCGAACTCGGTAGTTAAACGTTACAGCGGCGATAATACTTGGGGAGGTGTCCCCTGGGAAGGTAGCACAATGCCAAAACTACATTTATTTTTGTGTTGATGTATAAAGAAAAAGATAGAAAGTGAAATGAATTACGCTATAGTAGAGGCAAGTGGTCGTCAGTTTTGGGTAGAATCTGGACGGTTTTATGACTTTAATAATCTAAATCTTAACCCGGGTGACAAGATAGCTTTAACTAGAGTCTTGCTGGTGAATGAAAATGGGAATATAAGTGTTGGTAAGCCTTGTTTAGAAGAAGCGAAAGTAGAGGCGACAATATTAGGGCACATAAGAAGTAAGAAAATTACCGTTTACAAAATGCGTCCAAAGAAAAAAACTAGAAAAAAGCAGGGACATAGAAATGACCTAACTAGAGTTCTAGTTGATAAAATTACTATTGGTGGAAAAACTATTTAATATTTAATTATAAAATAAAAAAATATGGCGCATAAAAAAGGTGCTGGAAGTACTAAAAATGGACGAGATTCTAATGCCAAAAGATTAGGGGTAAAAAGATATGGTGGACAATTTGTCACAGCAGGCAATATCTTAGTTAGACAAAATGGAACAGTCTTTAAACCTGGAAATAATGTTGGCATAGGTAAAGATAATACCTTATATGCACTAATTGAAGGTAAAGTATGTTTTGAACGAGCTGGCAAAAAGGACAAAAAACTTAGTGTCTATCCACTTTCTTAGCATAAATACAGCGGAAGTAATAAGCTATTACTTCCGCTGTATTTATATTTACGTAAATCATAAAAGAAATGAATTATCTCAATCATTAGTTCCTGGGCAGTAATAAAAACGATTTATTAAAGTTTAAGTAACATCATGAGGGAAATACTCAATATTTTTTATTGTAAGGCGAAACAAACAAAGTGAGAATTTCTTTACTAAAAGCTTGAGATGCTTTTGAACGATACCTATTAGGATTGACTACGATTGATAAAGTTCTTTTTATAGTGATATCTTCTATTTTTACCCAATGTAGAATCCCTAGTTCAAGTTCTTTAGCAATAGCAGATATTGAAACAAACGCAGCTCCCAACCCAGATTGAACTGCGTTTTTTATGGCTTCAATTGAGTTTAACTCCATCTCAATTTTAAATCTCGTACTATCTATACCATTCTGGTTTAAGACTTGGTCTATAACTTTTCTTATCGTTGATTGCGTGTCAAGAGCGATAAAACGTAAACGATACAAATCTTCTTTTTGAATATATTCGAGTTTCGAAAAAGGATGTAACTTAGGAAGAATTAATGCAAGTTCGTCTTCTGCGTAAGGAGTTATTTGTAAAACAGTCTCTAATTCTAACGGTACTTTTCCCCCAATAATAGCTAAGTTAACTTGTCCATTAGCAACACTCCAAGAAATTCTCCTTGTCGAATGAACCTGTAGTTGAACAGCTATCTGTGGATATTTTTGGCGAAACAAGCCTATAAGTCTAGGCATTAAGTAAGTGCCAGTTGTTTGACTCGCACCAATGACAAGGGTTCCCCCATTGAGGCAACGCAAGTCTTCGATGGCCCTGCAGCTTTCATCACAAAGAGACAATATTCTGGTTCCATATCTTAGTAGAACTTCACCTTCTTCAGTAAATGATGCTTTTCTGTTCCCTCTATCGAAAATGGGAACATTTAATTGCTTTTCTAAGTTTTGAACTTGCAAGCTCACTGCTGGTTGAGAAATGTAAAGACTCTCGGCGGCTTTCTTGAAGCTTCCCTCAGAAGCTATTGCTTTTAAGATTCTTAATTGATCTAAGGTAAAAGGGAGATCCGTCATTTATTGATATTAAATTCAATCACTTTTTTTTTATTTAATGTTAAGTTAGTTTACATATAAATTCTAATGATTCATTCTTGATAAAAGAGATCAATATTTTTTTATTCAAAAGAGACTAAAAATAGCAATTTGTTTTTTCTAAATACATAATGAGAACTCATTAGCTATAATATGTAGGAAAGATTACAAGAGGAAATATGTAATGGACATGCGACTGTTAATAGTTCTTTTTCCTTTATTGGCTGCACTTTCTTGGGCAGGATTCAACATTGCTAGAATTGCCCTAAGACAACTGAGCCGTTTAGGATCGAGATAAAAATTAGCTCTTATTTTTGCGCAAAAAGGATATTCATTCCTTTTTGCGCTTTTATTTTATATTATTTGGTTTAGATGTATAATATTAACCTATAAGAAGGTAAAAACATTAGAGATAAAAAAATTATTATATTAAAAAAATATGGCTGTTCCTAAAAAACGCACATCAAGCAGTAAGACAAAATCACGCCACGCAACTTGGGTAAATAAAGCAGCGGTTCAAAGAGAAAGAGCTATATCTTTAGCAAAGTCGGTATTAAATGACGATTCAGGAAGCTTCATTTATTCTAATAATAAGAATAGCGATCTTGATACAGAAGAAACTAACTAGGGAAAACAGGCGGGTAGAATTAATACAGTCAGAGATAAACCAGAAGTTAAGAAAATAAAGTCTTAGTTTCAAGAAATACTGATGCTCTAGACTAATAAAGAGAGGAAAAAAGTCATTACAAATGTTACTATATTCACAACTTAGACACATGGAAAACAAGATTGCTACATCAAGTTGAGAATGGGAGTAAACTGTCCTCCCACGTTAAAAGTTAATTGAGTTTTCGCATTCTTAACAATAAAAGGAATTAGCAACAATCCATTAAGCTATATAAAATTTGCTTCATTAATTAAAGATCAATTAGGGTTATTTAACCAAAGTAAAGTAATGAACTGAGATTCATGACTTGTGAGATCATTGCTGTGATCAATTCTTTTTTAATTAAGATCTTTAGGATGGAGGATTCTCCTAATAGGTAAATTAGCAATTAATGCAGTCATTTTACTGTCAGTTTTTATCGAAAATTCAAGGCTATCAGTATCTAACTCAACATATTTGGAAACAACAACCAGTATTTCTTCCCTCATTTTCTCTAACGTTGAAGCGTTTAGAGTAGAACGATCATGGGCAAGGACCAATTTAAGACGGCGCTTTACGTCATCGCGGCTTCCCCGGTTGCTGGTCAACAAACGTTCAAAAAATTCTGTGATCATCAATATTTATGATTAAGTTTTTATTTAAATTGTGAAAGACCCAAGGAAGAAACGGCGAAGACGCTTTAATGGACCTTTTGAATATAATTGTAGATCTAGGAATTCAACATCTTGACCATCCAATCTACACGCAGTATGTTCGAATGCTAGCCCAGGTAAAGACAATTTATTTTCAAGTACTAGTGGTTCACCTCTATTAGTCGATACAATAACACATTCATCTTCAGGAATAACACCCACAAGTGGGATAGCTAAAATTTCCTTTACATCAGCAACAGACATCATATCATTTGCTTTAACCATTTGTGGTCTGAGTCTGTTAATTAGCAAGCTTATTCTTTTTATGTTATTAGCTTCTAGTAGTCCAATAACTCTATCGGCATCCCTAACAGCCGCTATTTCAGGAGTGGTTACAACTATAGCCTCATCTGCTGGTGCTATAGCGTTATGAAACCCAGATTCAATCCCTGCTGGACAATCAACCAATATGTAATCATATTGTTTGCTCATTAAAGTAACTAAATACTGCATTTGATCTGAATCAATTGAGTCTTTATTACGATTTTGAGCTGCAGGTAATAAAGCCAAGCCTGGTTGGCGTTTATCCTTAATTAGAGCCTGTTCCAATCTACATTCACCAGAAAGTACCTCAAGAGCTGTGTAAATAACTCTATTCTCAAGACCCAACAATAAGTCTAAATTTCTGAGACCTATATCTGCATCTATCAAGGCCACTTGATAACCTAACTGAGCTAAAGCCATGCCTAAATTAGCTGTCGCAGTTGTTTTCCCCACTCCTCCTTTACCAGAAGTTATTACAATAATACGCGACATTTGTGTCAATCCTACTTGGAATAAATACTAAAACTCAATAATTAATTGCGCTTGAAAAAGCGTCAAGGAAAAGATGATACTATCTATAAATAGTTAACTTTTTTTTGTTGCACTAAGCATTTGGTTGAAATCTTTCTCAAAATAATAAATGGCTCTATTAGTTTGACCCGCTACATAAAGGTTATTTTTATCCTTGACAGCCCATACTTGAGAGTAAGATACATAACTTAGCAAAGTACTGATCATTAACATTAAGAAACCTATATAAACAAACAAAGTGCCTGGATCAGATTTTATTTGTAGCCCTGTTGATGGAATGATATTTGTAATTCTTAAACTATGGCCATTAAGTGAAAATATTTCTCCAGCTTGGATTTCTGCGATTATATTCTTGTTAGAATCATAAAGTGACAGTTTGCCAGTTAAATCCTGTAAGACTAAAAGTACATTATCTATTCTTAAAGACGCCACCTGTGATAAGTTAGAAATCCAGAATCGGTTATTAGACGAAGTGTTCACCAGAGTTAGAGGAATTTCAACTATCTTATCATTATCTATTTTGAGACTTATACTAGCAATACCCCAATCTGTTTGATAAAAAATAATTCCTTGGTATCGAAGAGGTTCATTTACGTAAATAGTTTTATTACTTAATAGGTTTACGTCACTATCGAGGATTGATAAATCTGAATAGAATTGATCAATCATTCCCTCTTCACTATAAGCAATCTTGAAATCTTTTACATATCCTTCTATATTCTGAGGAATATAACTAAAAGGACCTGAACTTATGATATTTCGCAAATGAAAAAGATTATTAACAGGTACCAATTCTTGTGTGATGAAACCTGAAGCGCTACCAATAACAGAACCAAATAAAATTAAAATTATACTAGCATGCACTATGATAGGAGAAAGACGCCCAATGAGACCTTTATATGCATAAACAAGTCGTCCTTCTTGAATAACATTATAATTGTTATTTTTTAACTGAAAAGCTAACCTTGTTAAACTTGCATTATCCATTCTCATTCTTAGATTAAATTTACTCATGGAATCATAGTTATCATAGAATCTCCATAACCTTGAGAACTTCAAAGATGGTAACTGTCTAATAAGAGTACATGAAAATAGGCTCATGACAAATAAGAATATATTAAAAACAAACCACCAAGTAGTGTAAATATGGTCTAAGCCTAATAACAATATGAATTTGGCATTAATAAAACCGAATAATGGTTTTGCATTAGGATAATTTATTTCATAGAATGAAACATCTTTTCCTTGCTCTATAAAAGTTCCAATAGAACTAAATGAAGCTATTAATAAAAGAAGAAGTATAGCAAACTGTAAATTCCCTAGTCTATTGGCTATGAACCAACCATTTCTATTTAATGTTTTTAGCATGCGTACAGATACAATAATTTAATTTACCCTTATTCTATACCATAAGATGTTTTAGTTTAAAACTAAATCTAAATCTCCCCAGGTAGGACTTGAACCTACGACCAATCGATTAACAGTCGATCGCTCTACCACTGAGCTACTGAGGATAGTAAAAACTTCTGACTTTTTCATTTCATGTATAATATAGCATAAAAAAAATCTTATTACAGCCTTTAAATTTTTTACAAAAAAAAAAATAATCATAGAAAAAGTATATATAAAATATGTTTTCTTTTTATTTTACTTTTGCTATGATTAAGTTATGTCAGAAAGCGGACGTGGCGGAATTGGTAGACGCGCTAGATTTAGGTTCTAGTAAGTTAACCTTGTGAGAGTTCGAGTCTCTCCGTCCGCATTTTTTTTTATTGCTATACTAAGTTGGAATTCCACTTTTGAAGTGTCAATTTAATAGATCCATCTTCTTGTACAGTTTCATTAACTGTTTGGAAGCCTTGTTTAGAAGTAGACTCGACGATTGAGTTGTAAGCATACTTTTGGCTTACCCTATCTAAGAATAACTCTATAGACCATGGTTGTTGCCAGAATTGAATGTCGGCTACAAGCTGATACTCAAATCCATTCCAACTAAAACCTATATCATAGTTATTGTCTTGCCTAATAACTAGATTGGCGAATGTTGTCTGGTCTTTATACCCTCTTACTCGATTTAGTTCTGGTTCCCACTGAATAGATAAATCACTTAATGATTTTTTTAGCAGATCAAGATCTTTTAGAGATGTCTGAATTTTACTAAAGTGTGACATAAAATTTGAAAGTTAGTCTATTAATTTCTTTACTATTGCTAATCAATGAAAATAATATATATATTCTATCACAACAAACTTCATCTAAAAAATGGCTATTATGAAGCCAATCGAATCTTACCAGCATCTGCCCATTCTTGGAGTTCATCAATTTTTTCAGAATTTAATTCTGCTAAAGGTATAAATTGTTGTATAGAAGTAGCTATATCTTCAGTCGTAAATTCTCGATTTTCGCTGAATGCTATATGCATGGCTTCAATTATGGACTCTTCAACCTCTGCTCCAGAAAAATTTCTTGCTAACTTAGTTAACTGTGCAATATCGTACAAATTCCATGACTTAGGACGTAGCCTGCTAAGGTGAACCTTAAATATTAGCTCTTTTTCTTTGTCATTTGGTAAACCTATAAAAAATATCTCGTCAAAACGTCCTTTTCGTAAAATTTCTGGTGGCAGTTTATAAATATTATTTGCCGTGGCTACGACAAAAACAGAAGACTGCTTTTCAGATAGCCAAGTTATAAAGGTAGCTAAAACCCTACTAGTGGTTCCACTATCTCCCTGATTTTCAATTCCGGAGAACGCTTTATCTATCTCGTCAATCCATAAAACACATGGGGAAACAGCCTCTGACAATTGAATCATTTGCCTCATACGGGATTCAGATTCACCGACAATTCCACCAAAGAGTTTACCAATATCTAGCCTTAATAAAGGCAAGTTCCATTCATTAGCGATAGCTTTAGCTGTTAAAGACTTCCCTGTTCCTTGAACACCAACTAACAATAATCCCCTTGGAGAAGGGAGACCATACTCTATGGCTTTTTTTGATAATGCTCCAGATCTTCGTTTTAACCATAATTTCAAGTTATTTAACCCACCTATATCAGAAATTTTTTCTTTAGCTGGATAAAACTCCAAAATTTGTGTTTTACTGATAATTTGTCTCTTTTCTGCAAAGATAAGTTCTAAACTTTCAATATTGATTTCTTTGTAGGTGGCTATAATTTTAGATAGTACACGTCTTATTCGTTCTAAAGATAGTCCTTGGCAGGAACTAACCAGACTGTTTAATGATGCTTCAGGTATATTATATCCTAGAGACTCTTGAACCCTCAGAAGCTCTTTTTTTATTTCAGATGGCTGAGGTAACTGGAAATCTAAAACAGTTATAATATCCTTTAATGATTCAGGAATATTAACCTCATCAGCAATGATGATAATGTTTTTTGTTTGGTTGCGCAAAACCTTAGTTAAGTTTTTTAGTTTCCGAGCGACAGAGATATCAGTTAAAAAAAGGTGAAAATCTTTAAGTAAAAAGACAGCAGGATTTGTTGGTGTTAAACGTTCTATTAACTCTAAAGCCTGAAGAGGATTTCTAGAGGCAAAACCATTATCATTTGGATTACCAACATAACCATCGACAAAGTCCCAAGCATATATTCCTCTGTTGCTGTAAAGTTGGATACAAGACCTAATGACATATTCTACTCTTTCTTCTTCTGTTGTCGGAATGTAGAGTATAGGATATCTAGCCTTCAGTAATAATTTAAACTCTTTAATAAAGCTCATGTGGTCTAATAATTAGAAAAAATATATAAATAAAACATTAATAATGTCTGTATGTTTTTCATATATATTTTAATAATAAAAAACATACAGCTCTTTTAAATAGTAGTTAAAAGCTTGCGCCCTCTTTTTCTACGAGCTTTTAGAATAGCTCTTCCAGATGCAGTTTTGATGCGAGCTCTGAATCCAGAAACTCTAGCTTTTTTTAAGTTACTTCCTCTCAGAGTTCTTTTCGTCATGTTTATAATCTCGTTTATTAAATTATTAACTATATGATGTTTTATTATCAAAGTATTGTCAAATTAATTAATAAATTTTGACTTAAACTTTGAGTATAGGCTGAGAACGGAATATTAAATAGGTAACAGAGTGTCTTATATTGGTTATCATTGAAGTGAATAATATGTAAGCTTCATTCTTATATTCAACCAAAGGATCTTTTTGACCATATCCACGCCAAGAAATCGTCTCTCTTAATGAATTAATGTTTTGCAAATGATCTTTCCAAGAAGAATCAATTTTTTGCAGCAGGAAAGAACGTTCTAGTTCTCTCATTAAACCATCTTCAATTAACTCTATTTGACTTTCCTTAAGATCATAAGCAATGCGAACTTGTGTCGAAAGGAACTGTTCTGCTTCTGAAGGAGATAGATTTAAAAAATAGTCAACATCTAAGGAATAAGGTAAACCTAACAAATCTTCAATTCTATTTAACTGCTGAGAGTAATATTCATAACGACTTATATTATTATTGGAACTAGCCTGTGCCATGTCAAATACAGTCGTTTCAGCATATTGAATTACCCAATCTCTAAGATTGATAGATTCTAATACCCTTCTTCGTTCAGAGTATATAGCCTGACGTTGATAATTTAAGACCTCATCATAGTCAAATAATTGTTTCCGTGCATCATAATAATAAGCTTCTACTTTTTTCTGTGCTGATTCAAGGCTGTTATTTAAAAGCTGTGATTCTATTGGAACATCATCTTCCACACGTAGAGCATCCATCAGATCACTAATTCTATCGCCACCAAAAATTCTTAATAGATTATCTTCTAAACTTAGGAAGAAACGCGAAGATCCAGGATCGCCTTGCCTACCAGACCTTCCCCTTAGTTGATTGTCAACTCTTCTAGATTCATGCCTTTCAGTACCTATTACATGGAGTCCCCCAAGAGATACAACATTTTGTCTTTCCTGTTCTATTAAATTGTCGTATTTTTCAATTAACACTTGATAGGCAGCTCTTAAGGTGATAACCAGTCTGTCTTCTGTAAATCCTTTTTCACAAGCTATAGATAGCTTATACTCTAAATCCTTATTATTGATAGAAGAAGAGTCTATTTTTTCATAAAGGAAAGTAAATAAATTCTGTAATTGCGGATCTTTAACTAGGTCATTCCTTGATGAATCTTTTGTTAAAAGCTGCGTTATTGTGTTACGAGCAATATAACTCGAGTTTCCACCGAGTAATATATCAGTTCCTCTACCTGCCATATTCGTAGCAATAGTCACAGCTCCCCTACGCCCTGCCTGAGCAATAATTTCTGCCTCCCTCTTTAAATTTTCAGGTTTAGCATTTAACAGATTATGCGGAATACCATATTCTTTTAACAGTGAAGAAAGTAATTCTGACTTTTCTACACTAGTTGTACCTATTAAAACCGGACGTCCTAAGGTATGCATATCAAGACATTCGTCAGCAACAGAACGCCATTTAGCATACTGGTTTTTATAAATTAGGTCAGGTAAATCTTGACGACTCATTGGACGGTGAGTCGGTACAGAAATAACTTCTAATGAATAGATCTTGTCTAACTCAGCTTCTTCTGTTTTCGCTGTTCCTGTCATACCTGAAAGTTTTGGATATAAAAGGAAAAAATTTTGATAAGTTATAGATGCTAAAGTTTGTGTTTCACTTTGGATTGGGATATATTCTTTAGCTTCGATAGATTGATGTAAGCCATCACTCCATCTTCTTCCTTCCATTATTCTTCCAGTAAACTCATCTACGATAATAATTTCTTTATTTTTGACAATATAGTGGACATCTTTAATAAATAATTCTTTAGCTTTGGTTGCATTTAATATAAATGGGGCCCATGGATCTGCAGGATCATACAGATCCTGGCCATTTAACATTTTTTCACATTTAATGATTCCGCTGTCCGTTAATAAAACGTTCCTAGCCTTTTCATCAACTTCATAGTCAACATTTATCTCTAGGGATTGGGCTATTTCATTCGCAGTATTATACTTATCATCACGAGAATCAACTGCTCCGGAAATAATCAATGGGGTACGAGCCTCATCAATTAAGATTGAATCGACCTCGTCCAATATACAGAAGTTAAATGGACGTTGAACAATATCTTGCAACATGACGGACATATTGTCACGTAGATAGTCAAAACCTAATTCACTATTAGTTGTATAAGTGATGTCTTTTGAATAGTTTTCTTTTCTCTGTTGTTGCGTCATACCTTCTTGGACAAGACCCACACTTAACCCTAAAAATTTCGGAACTTGGCCGACCCATTCAGAGTCTCTTTTAGCTAGGTAATCATTGACGGTTACTACGTGTACACCTAAGCCAGACAATGCATTAAGATAAGCAGGTAAGATTGCTACGAGAGTTTTCCCTTCGCCTGTCTTCATTTCAGCTATTTTTCCTTCGTGGAGTATTATTCCTCCCAATAATTGAACGTCAAAATGCTTTAATCCTAAAACTCTAAAAGAAGCTTCTTTTACAACAGCGAAAGCTTCTGGTAGAGTATTTTTAAAATCAGAAGATTCACTAATTTTCTTAGTTAGACTGATAGTTTTTTGCTGCAATTCTTTATCAGTTAAATTGCTAATATTTACTCCTAACGCATTAACTTCATTCACCAAAGTTCTGTAACGCGTGATTTTCTTTTCGTTAGGATCACCAAATAAAACTTGTAACATGTTTAACAATATTGGAAAATTTCTTTTTTTTCTTCATTAACAAAGTAAGGGCCATTTAGTTTAAATAATATAAAATCCAATCATTAATCCCCAACAATGTCTAATTGACTAATTTCATCGGCCATTTCTAAAATAGCTTTACTTATAGGTTTAATCCTTAAATCTTCTACTAAGTCTATATCTTGATAACGTCTTCTTTTCGCCCTGTTAGCTATTTGTATAGTCATTTTATATCTATTAGATGCTGCATCTAATAATTCTTCTGTCTTATACAAAATATCATTGGAAGTATTATCTCTGTAGTTTTTTTTCATAATTAAGCTTTTATAACCTTTTATAACAATGACTGATTAATAGAGTATAAACAATAGTTTATACTCTATTACTAATATGTGGATATGTTATTTAATATTTAACAAAGATTATTTTTGTTGTATGATGTTAGTCACTAGAACTAAATCAACAATAAATATTAAAACGGGAAGAAAATTCTATGTCACACAGTGTAAAGGTATATGACACATGTATTGGTTGTACTCAATGTGTTAGAGCATGTCCTTGTGATGTGTTAGAAATGGTTGCATGGGACGGATGTAAAGCTGGACAGATTGCATCAGCTCCTAGAACAGAAGATTGTATCGGATGTAAGCGTTGTGAAACAGCGTGCCCTACTGATTTCCTATCAGTTAGAGTATACTTAGGTGGTGAAACTACAAGAAGTATGGGACTAGCATACTAAAAGGCAAAATATTAATTCCCTAGAGAATGATAAATTTATTCTCTAGGGAATTTTTTTCATCTAGCTTAGGATTCCTAAGTACCCAAGACCTAGTATAGAACCAGCTCCTATTATGTGTCCTAAGCAAGTTGTTGCTATAAGTTCTGGTAGATTGATACCGAGTGCAGAAACAGGACCTGGTAAAGCAGGACCTTGCCCCTTACCTTGTATGATATATCGGCCTGCAGAAATACATGCAAGGTTAGATAATATCATAACTGAAGCAGTCTTTGCAGACCAAGCAGCTGTTTGTGGAACTACAGAAAGCAGGAAATCAGCATTCATATGTCTTATACTTTATTGTTTACTAATGTATTGTAAAATACATTTTAGAACAAATTCAAGAACACAGCAACAAAGAAATACTAGAGAATAGATTAATGTTAAGCAATCCAGCCATAACTATGTAATCCCTTTCCAAGAAAATTAACACCAAGGTAACAAATCCAAACAACAACGAAGCCAACAGATGCTAATATTGCAGGTCGCTTTCCTTGCCATGACTTAGTTATTCTTGCATGTAAATAGGCAGCAAAGACAAACCAGGTAATTAGAGCCCATGTCTCTTTAGGATCCCAACTCCAGTAAGCTCCCCATGCTTCATTAGCCCAAACGGCCCCCGCAACTATCCCAACTGTTAACAAAGGAAAACCAAGACCAATGATTCTATAACTAAGGTTATCTAAAGTCTCAAGAAGACCTAAGCTATCACTGACTTTATCGTTTCCTTTTTCCTGCATGGGAACTTCTAGTACTGCCATACTCATATTCCTTGTACTCACAGAATTAGAAGTTGAATCTGTTACTCCAATTGAATTACCCTGTAAAGAAACGTTTTTGCCTAAAGTTAAAACAAGGAAAAGTATAGATAGGAGAGATCCAGTAATTAAAGTTGAATAACTTAGCATCATTATACTTACATGCATCATTAACCAATTTGACTTTAAAGCAGGGACTAAAGGAGCAGCTTTTTGCATGCCTTCAGGCAATGAAAGGGTCGCAAAGGCAACAACGAATAATGATAATGGACTAGTCACAGCACCTATTAGTGAGATAGAGATATTTCTTTCAACTAAGACAGTGATGGCAGTTATTCCCCAAATGAAGAATAATAATGATTCATAGAGGTTACTTAGAGGAAAATAACCATTTTCTAACCATCTTGAACCTAAATTAGTAAAGATAGAAAAATTGGCAATACATATTGAGAAAAATCCTATTTTTGCACCTATTTTTAGACTAGTAAAAGAAATACTCGTCCAATAACTCAACATTGCAATGAACAGAGCTAAAAAAGTTAAATTATCTAAGTAATTTTGAAGATTAAATGAAATTGTCATAACAAATAGAATTAAAAAATTTGTAAGTTAAATATAATACTTTGGAGATAATTAAAATAATTTAAATCTAAAAAAAATTTACCCATTGATTATAGTCAAGAAACAAAAAAAAACATAATCCCTAGAAAAATTGAGATCACAATTATATTAAAAATATAAAAGTAATCTCAATTTTTTATCTAATTATAGAAAATTAGCTAAGAGCAGATGAAACTTTATCGAAGTAACCAGCAACTTCACTTGCTAGACCTGAACAGTCACCTTGAGGTGTAGATAACTTCTTAGAAGAAGCAGTGTTGTTAACGAAAGCAACAGCACAAGCCTTCATGATACTTACAGCTCTTGCGTTTCCAGAAGCTGGAACACCTAGAGATGAGTAAGTCTCCTTAAGACCGTTAAGACAACGATCTTCAAGAACTGAAGAGTCTCCAGAAAGAAGAGCGTAAGAAACGTAACGTAGGATGATCTCACCGTCACGTAGACATGCAGCCATACGACGGTTAGTGTAGCAGTTACCACTTGGAGAGATTAAAGAAGGGTTCTCACAAATCATACCTGAAACAGAATCAGAAACGATACAGCTAGCGTTAGAAACGATAGCGTTAACTGCGTCTAAACGCTTGTTACCTTCAGAAACGAACTTCTTAAGTGCTTGTAGATCTGCACCAGCTACGTAAGCTGCCTTTGAATCTGCGTTAGTTACTACTCTTGAAAATGCATCTAGCATAATTTTTCTCCAATTTTATAATGATTTAAACTGTATCAACTGTTAAATTATTTAATCAGTTAAAACTTGATATTTTCTATATCGATAATACTATAGAAGAAAACATACTCTTACTGGTATAAAAAGAAACAATCTGTAACATTTAACTAAATGTTTTACAAATACATATGTATGTAAGAAAAAAAAATCTACAACAAAATAAGATTGTTAATAAATATAATTTAAAGGGATACTTTTTTTTATTCCCTCTAATTAAAAGCAAGTGAAAATAAAAAAAAGATCTTACACGAGGTAAGATCTTTTTTTATCTCACTAAGTTAAATAAATAACTTATGCGCTTACAGCTGGAGCTGTTAGAGCAACTGGTAGAGACTCACCAGCAGCTAGATCTAGAGGGAAGTTGTGAGCGTTACGCTCGTGCATTACTTCCATACCTAGGTTAGCACGGTTAAGGATATCAGCCCATGTGTTGATTACACGACCTTGGCTATCTACAACTGATTGGTTGAAGTTGAAACCGTTTAGGTTAAATGCCATTGTCATTACACCTAGAGCTGTGAACCAGATACCTACAACTGGCCATAGACCTAAGAAGAAGTGAAGAGCACGAGAGTTGTTGAAACTAGCGTATTGGAAAATTAGACGACCAAAGTAACCGTGTGCAGCTACGATGTTGTAAGTCTCTTCTTCTTGACCGAACTTGTAACCGTAGTTAGCTGACTCGTTCTCAGTAGTTTCACGGATTAAACTAGATGTAACTAGTGAACCGTGCATAGCAGAGAATAGAGAACCACCGAATACACCAGCAACACCTAGTTGGTGGAATGGGTGCATAAGGATGTTGTGCTCAGCTTGGAATACAAGCATGAAGTTGAAAGTACCAGAAATACCTAGAGGCATACCATCAGAGAAACTACCTTGTCCGATTGGGTAAACTAGGAATACAGCTGAAGCTGCAGCTACAGGAGCTGTGAAAGCAACAGAAATCCAAGGACGCATACCTAGACGGTAAGAGAATTCCCACTCACGACCAATCCAACAACAAACTCCGATTAGGAAGTGGTCAAGGATTAGTTGGTAAGGACCACCGTTGTATAGCCACTCGTCAAGAGAAGCTGCTTCCCAGATTGGGTAGAAGTGGATACCGATTGAAGCAGATGAAGGAATTACTGCGCCAGAG